>Ga0207713_1000036_pt1 | contig 259717 bp, 198 predicted proteins | sample KBSS64metaG_FD_184404 | JGI IMG/M metagenome (GOLD analysis project Ga0207713, IMG submission 184404) | Switchgrass rhizosphere microbial communities from Kellogg Biological Station, Michigan, USA - KBS S6-4 metaG (SPAdes) (version 2) | ecosystem: Host-associated > Plants > Roots > Rhizosphere... | reverse complement strand
TCATCATGGCCACCAAGCGCTAGTCGATGGTTTTGTAGCGCCCTTGAGACCGTGCGCCGCCCGCGCGGCGCTTCCCGAGCTTCGCCCGGTCCCACATCTGTTTCGGGCCAGTTATGTCTGTGGGATTGCCTGGTCCGCCTTGTTTTTCCGGCTTGAAACCGTATCAAGGCCGCCAGGTGCATGCCTCAAGGTTTTCGGCGCCCTTGCGACCGTGCGCCGCCCGCGCGGCGCTTCGCGAGCAAGCCCGCTCCTACATCTGTTTTCGGGCCAGTTATGTCTGTGCCATTGCCTGGACCGCCTTGTTGGTTTGGCTGGGGATTGGGTCAGGGCCTCCATGTGCATGCCTTGGTTTTTTCGGCGCCCTCGAGACCGTGCGCCGCCCGCGCGGCGCTTCGCGAGCAAGCCCGCTCCTACATCTGTTTCGGGCCAGTTATGTCTGAGGGATTGCCTGGACCGCCTTGTTGGTTCGCCTTGGGATTGGGTCAAGGCCGCCAGGTGCATGGCTCAAGGTTTCTGGCGCCCTTGCGACCGTGCGCCGCCCGCGCGGCGCTTCCCGAGCTTCGCCCGGTCCCACATCTGTTTCGGGCCAGTTATGTCTGTGGGATTACCTGGACCGCCTTGTTTGTTTGGCTTGAGATTGGGTCAGGGCCTCCATGTGCATGCCTTGGTTTTTTCGGCGCCCTCGAGACCGTGCGCCGCCCGCGCGGCGCTTCGCGAGCAAGCCCGCTCCTACATCTGTTTTCGGGCCAGTTATGTCTGTGCCATTGCCTGGTCCGCCTTGTTTGTTTGGTTTGGGATTGGGTCAGGGCCTCCATGTGCATGCCTCGGTTTTTTCCGGCGCCCTCGGGACCGCGCGCCGCCCGCGCGGCGCTTCCCGGGCAAGCCCGGTCCCACATTTGTTTCGGGCCAGTTATACCTGTGCCATTGCCTGGTCCGCTCAAGGCTGCCAATGCGTCCGTTGCCCACTCAACTTCCTGTCCAGAAAACTCGCCGCGCTGATCAGCGCCAGGTGCGACAGTGCCTGGGGGGTGTTGCCCAGGTGGCAGCCCTGGCGGTCGAACTCTTCGGCGTAGAGCCCCAAAGGGTTGGCGTAGCGCAGCAGCTGTTCGAACTCCAGGTGCGCCTCTTCCACCCGCCCGGCGCGGGCCAGGCATTCGACGTACCAGAAGCTGCAGGCGGTAAAGGCACCTTCTTCGCCGTCCAGGCCGTCGTCCGCTTCGCGGTAGCGATAGACCATGCCGTCGCGCACCAGGTCGCGCTCGATCACCGCCAGGGTTGCCAGCCAACGGGGGTCGCTGGCGCCAACGAAACGCACCAGCGGCATCAGCAACAACGCGCCATCCACTTCGCGGCTGCCCAGGTGCTGGACGAAATGCCCAGCGTCGGCGTCCCAGAAGTGGGTCCAGATGTCATCGTGAATGGCCTGGCGGACTTCGTCCCAGCGAGCGAACGGCGCGGGCAAGGAGCGTTTGTTCGCCAGGCGCAGGGCTCTGTCCAGGGCCACCCAGCACATCAGCCGCGAGTGCAGGAAGTGCTGTTCATTGCCGCGCATCTCCCAGATGCCCACGTCCTTGCGGTGCCAGCGGTCGCAGACCTTGTCCACCAGGGTCTGCACGTTGCGCCAGCCCTCGTGGGAGATGGCCTCGCCGTATTTGTTGGCCAGGTACACCGCATCCAGCAGCTCGCCATAGATATCCAGCTGGGTTTGCGTATAGGCACCGTTGCCGATGCGAACCGGTGTGGCGCCGCCGTGGCCAGCCAGGTGCGACAACTCTTCTTCGGGCAGCTCCTGGCGCCCGTCCAGGGCATACATCAGGTGCAAGTCCACGCGCTCCTGGCAGCAGTCACTGACCCGCTCGCGCACCCAGCGCACATAAGCGTTGGCTTCTTCGCTGAAGCCAAGGCGCATGAATGCGTAGACCGTGAACGAGGCATCACGTATCCAGGTGTAGCGATAGTCCCAGTTGCGCGCGCCACCGGCTTGCTCTGGCAACCCGAACGTAGGGGCCGCGATGATGCCGCCGTGCTTGCGCGAGGTGAGCAGTTTCAGCGCCAGGGCCGAGCGGTGCACCATTTCCCGCCAGCGCCCCTGGTAGTGAGACTGGCTCAACCAGTCCCGCCAGTACTTGAGGGTGTGCTCGAAGCAGCGCTGGCTCTGGCCGGCCCGCACCAGCGGGTCGTCTTCGGCACCCAGGATGAATTCGGCGCATTGGCCTTCCTCCAGGGTGAAGTCGGCCGCTGCCCAGCCGTGCTCGTCCACCTGCAACGCCTGGCACGACGCCAAGCGCAGGCCGGGCTGGCCATCGGCGTCGAAACACACCTCCTGGCCGTCCAGCCGCGCCCGAGTGTCGGCGCGGCTGTAGTCGTGGCGCACCCGGCAGCGCATGCGCACCTGGGCCTGGCCATTGACCGCCCGGATACGTCGAACCAGGCGCGGGGTGTCATCGGGGTTTTCACCGATGGGCATCAGGTCCGTGACCTCCACGACCGACGCCGTATCAATCCAGCGGGTCTGCAGGATGTTGCTGTCCGGCAGGTAGATCTGCTGCCGACGAGCGTCCGGCAGCACTGGCGCCAGTTCGAACACGCCGGCGTCGGGGGTGTCGAGCAGCGCCGTGAAGACCGACGGGCTGTCGAAGTCCGGCCAGCAGAAAAAGTCCACCGCCCCGGTGTCGGCCACCAGCGCGGCACTGCGCATGTCACCGATGATGCCGTGGGCTTCGATCGGGCGTTGGGTACTGCTGCGTGCGTGTTCAGCCATTGTCTTTGAATCCTGGGTAGAGGCTCATGCCGCCGTCGATGAACAGGGTGGTGCCATGGATATAGTCGGAGGCATCGGAGGCCAGCCACACCACCGCGTTGGCCACGTCCTGGACTTCGCCCAGGCGGCCCTGGGGAATCAATTCCAGCAGGCGTCGGCCCTTGTCGCCCTCGGTGGTGTCCTGGTTGATGGCTGTTCTGATCGCCCCGGGGGCGATAGCGTTGACGCGGATACCCTGGCCACCGACTTCCTGGGCGATGCTGCGCATCAGCAGGTCGATGGCACCCTTGGAGGCTGCGTAGTTGGCGTGCCCGGCCCAGGGAATCAGTTGGTGCACCGAACTCATGTGGATGATCTTGCCCTGCGCCCGCGAGACCCAGGGCCGCGGCCCCTGTTTGATGAACTGGCGCAGCGCGGCGCGTGCGCACAGGAACTGACCGGTGAGGTTGACCTGCAGCACCTGGTTCCAGTCGGCCAATGTCATGTCGACGGTGGCGGCGTCCTTTTGCATGCCGGAATTGGCCAGCAGAATGTCCAGGGCGCCAAAGGTTTCCACCGTGCGCGCGAACAGCGCTTCAACCTGGTCTTCCTGGGACACATCGGCCTGCAAGGCCAGGGCCTTGCCGCCGTTTTCGCGAATACGTTCAGCCAGTTCCTCGGCAGGCTCGGCGTGGCGGTTGTAGTTGACCACCACGGCGGCGCCGGCCTCAGCCAGTGCCTGGGCGGCGCCGGCCCCCAGGCCGGAACTGGCGCCGGTAACCAGGGCCACCTGATGTTGTAGGGAAATCTGCATGGCCAGCCTCTGGGCAATGAGTGTGCACAGTCGACTGGCCCAGGCGGCCAAGAGTTCAGCCGGTGTCAGCCCCCGGCCAGCACTGCGGCCAGGTAGGGCGCCGTGCGGCTGGTGCGGGCCTTGGCGACTTTCTCCGGGCGCCCGCAGACCACCACGTTGCCGCCCTTGTCACCGGCCCCGGGGCCCATGTCGATCACCCAGTCGCTCTGTGCTACCACGCGCATGTCGTGCTCCACCACGATCACCGTATTGCCGGCGTCCACCAGGCCGTTGAGTTGCGCCAGCAGCCGGTCCACGTCGCAAGGGTGCAGGCCGGTGGTCGGTTCGTCGAGCACGTACAGGGTGGCGCCGCGCTGGCCGCGTTGCAGCTCGGTCGCCAATTTGATGCGCTGGGCTTCGCCACCGGACAGCTCCGTGGCTGGCTGGCCCAGGCGCAGGTAGCCCAGGCCGATATCGCGCAGTACCGTCAGGGCGCGGCGCACGGGCGGCTGTTCGGCAAAGACCTCGCACGCCTGGTCCACGGTCAATTGCAGCACCTGGGCGATATTCAGGCCCAGGCATTGTACCTCCAGGGTCTGCGGGCTGTAGCGCTGGCCGTGGCAGGTAGGGCAGGGGGCGTAGACGCTGGGCATGAACAGCAGCTCGACGCTGACGAAACCCTCGCCTTCGCACTGTGGGCAGCGGCCCTTGGCGACATTGAACGAGAACTGCCCGGCGTCGAAGCCACGCTCGCGGGCCGCGGGGGTTGCCGCGAACAGCTTGCGCACCTGGTCGAACAGCCCGGTGTAGGTCGCCAGGTTGGAGCGGGGGGTGCGGCCGATCGGCTTCTGGTCAACCTTCACCAGACGCTGGATGGCGCCCATGCCACTGACGATATGGCCCGATTCGGTCTCCGGCGCGGCGTCCTCCAGCGGGTTATCGGGGCTGTCGTCCTCGTCCGCCAGCGTATGCCCCAACGCTTCGGCCACCAGTTCCAGCAAGGCCTGGCTGACCAGGCTCGACTTCCCCGAGCCACTGACCCCGGTCACCGCCGTGAACGCGTGCAGGGGAAAGTCTACCGTCAGGCGTCGCAGGTTATTGCGCGTCACGTCCGCTAGCTTCAACCAGTCCACCGGCTTGCGCCTGGGGTGCGGCAGGGGCTGGGCGTCGCCATACAGGTGCAGGCGGGTCTGCGATTCGTCGATATCGGCCAGGCCGTGGGGCGGGCCGCTGAACAGCACTGTGCCGCCGTGCTCGCCCGCCGCCGGGCCGACGTCCACCAGCCAGTCGGCGCGGCGCATGGTCTCCAGGTCATGCTCAACCACGAACAGCGTGTTGCCAGCGGCCTTGAGCCGCTGCAGAGCATCGAACAGGGCTTCGCCATCAGCGGGGTGCAGGCCCGCCGAGGGCTCGTCCAGCACGTAGATCACGCCGAACAGTTGCGAATTGAGCTGGGTGGCCAGGCGCAAGCGCTGCAGCTCGCCGGACGACAGGGTCGGTGTACTGCGCTCCAGCGCCAAGTAGCCCAGGCCCAGGTCGGTAAGGGTGTGAATACGCTGCAGCAGGTCGTGGGCCAGGCGCTGGGCGGCCAGGTGTTTTTCCACCGACAGGCCGCCGGGGTCACCGTGGGCGGCCAGCGGGGCCAGTACTTCGGCCAGGCGCGCCAGGGGCATCTGCGACAGCGCGCCGATATCCAGGCCGGCGAAGGTCACCTGCAGCGCCTCCTGTTTCAGGCGCTTGCCCTGGCACAGCGGGCACAGGGTGCCGCGCATGAACTGGCTGACGCGCTTTTTCATCAGCGCGCTCTGGGAATGGGTGAAGGTATGCAGCACGTAGCGGCGGGCGCCGGTAAAGGTTCCCTGGTAACTGGGCTCCAGCTTGCGCTTGAGGGCTTGGCGGGTTTCGGCCGGGGTCAGCCCCGCGTACACCGGCACCGTGGGTTGCTCTTCGGTGTAGAGAATCCAGTCGCGCTGCTCCTGGGGCAGGTCGCGCCAGGGAATGTCGACGTCATAGCCCAGGGTCACCAGAATGTCGCGCAGGTTCTGCCCCTGCCAGGCGGTCGGCCAGGCGGCCACGGCGCGCTCGCGCAGGGTCAGCGAGTCATCTGGCACCATGGTCTGTTCGTTCACCTCGTACACCCGGCCCAGGCCATGGCACTCGGGGCAGGCGCCCTGTGGGGTGTTCGGCGAGAAATCCTCGGCATACAGAATGCCCATGCCGGCAGGGTAATGACCGGCACGCGAATAGAGCATGCGCACCAGGCTGCCCAGGGTGGTCACGCTGCCCACCGAGGAGCGCGTACTGGGCGTGCCGCGTTGCTGTTGCAGGGCCACGGCCGGGGGCAGGCCGTCGATGCTGTCGACGTCGGGAACCCCCACCTGGTCGATCAGGCGCCGCGCGTAGGGCGCCACCGATTCGAAGTAGCGCCGTTGCGCCTCGGCGTAGAGGGTGCCAAAGGCCAGTGAAGACTTGCCCGACCCCGACACGCCGGTGAAGACCACCAGGGCATCACGGGGGATATCGACATCGACGTTCTTGAGGTTGTGCTCGCGGGCACCGCGCACTTGCACGTAGCCGGACTGGCCGATCGGTTTCATGGAACACTGCACCTGTTATGGCTATGGGCGTCTTATAACCGACCGGCTGGCGTCCACAAAGTGCAGCGCGGCCTGGGTATCGACCGGCTGGAACGGGTGGCTGCCGAGCCTAGATCGAAAAGTTGAAGGCTACCGAGATCCGTGGCCGGTCACCGTCGTAGCGGCGCACGGCGTGCAGCAACCAGGAAGGGAACATCAGCAAGGTACCGCTCCTGGGCGTCTGGGTGGCCACCGAGCCGGCGCCCAGGCAGCCTTCGATACGCATGCGCAGCGCCGGGTTGAGCAGCATCGGTGTGATACCTCGCGGGTCGACGAACTCCAGTTCGCCGCCCACGTCCGGGTCATCATGGCGGCCGCCATCATCGACCCAGTACACCCCCGACCAGAACGAACCGGGGTGGCCGTGCAGCGAATTGGCATGGCCCTTGCGATTGATATTGGCCCAGGCGCTGTAGTTCCAGGTCAGGTGGGCTTCGATCAGGCCGTGCTCGGGGGAACTCACCGCCGACAACTGGTTGGCCAGCTCCTGGGCGAAGGCGATCAACTGCGCGCCCGCCTCGCCGGCCCAGTCGGCGAAATTGTCTTCCGACTGCCAGCCGCCCAGGTTGCTGCGCTGAGTGCCCGGATGCGACTCGCTGCGTGCCAGGATCACCGCCTTGAGACGCGCGTTGAGGTTCTCGAAATCGGGGTGCTGTAAAGCGGCGATCGGGGTAGGGAACAGGCGGGTGATCTTGATCTGTTCGGGATCGACCTGCGCCGGGAAGGTGGGCTGGGACATGGTGGGGCTCGTGGATGTAGAGAGGGGACATAGTAGCAGGGGGCGGGGTGGGGGAGAATTGATTGGGGTCAGCCCACGCCACCCCTGCAAACACCCCTGTGTGGCGAAAAACCAGCATAATGCCAGCCATCGCGAAAAAAACCGGGAGCCCCCTGATGAAACGCCCCCTGCTCAACTGCGACATCGGCGAAAGCTTCGGCGCCTGGACCATGGGCCTGGACGATGAGGTGATGCCGCTGATCGACTGCGCCAACATCGCCTGCGGCTTTCACGCCGGCGACCCCGGCACCATGCGCCGCACCGTGGCCCTGGCGGTCAGGCACCAGGTGCGCATCGGCGCCCACCCGGCCTACCCGGACCTGGTCGGTTTCGGGCGGCGGACCATGGCCTGCTCGGTGCAGGAAATCGAAGACCTGGTGCTGTACCAGGTGGGTGCGCTGGACGCCATGTGCCGCGCTGAAGGCAGCCGCGTGCAGTACGTCAAACCCCATGGCGCGCTGTACAACGACATGATGGCCGACCCTGTGCGCCTGCGCGCGGTGATGAATGCCGTGCGCGCCTACGATCCGCAGTTGCCGCTGATGCTCATGGCCACCGCTGACAACCGCGCCAGCCAGGCGCTGGCCGACGAAGTGGGGCTGGCCCTGTGGTTCGAAGCCTTCGCCGACCGCGCCTACGAGCCCGATGGCCAACTGGTCAGCCGCCGCCTGCCCGGCGCGGTGCATCACGACCCACAGGCAGTGGTGGCCCAGGCGCTGGGGCTGGCCCGTGGCGAGCCGCTGGTGGCCCGCGACGGCAGCACCCTGCGTCTGCAGGTCGACACCCTGTGCGTGCATGGCGACAACCCCGGCTCGGTCGCCGCCGTCAGGCAGATCCGCGAGGCGCTGGACGGGCTGGTGGCATGACCCCAGCCATCGAAGTCGCGGCCATTGACTGCCTGACCGTGCGCCTGTTCGAGGTGATCGACGAAGGCAACGTACCGTGGTTGCTGGCCGCCGCTGACCGGCTGCGCAGCACTTTCGGTGCCGCCCTGGTGGAGTTGGTGCCGTCGTACACCACGCTGATGCTGCAATACGACCTGATGCAGTTGGATGACGCGCAAGCCCGTGCCTTGTGCCGGCAAGCCCTGGCTGACCTGGCACCTGCGCAGGCGAGCAGCGGGCGCGAACTGGAGGTGCCGGTGTGGTACCACCCAAGCGTAGGGCCTGACCTGCAAGCCCTGGCTCGCCAGCGCGGCTTCAGCGTCGACGAGCTGATCGCCTTGCACAGCGGCCGCTCGTACTCGGTGTTCGCCTTGGGTTTCGCCCCGGGCTTTGCCTTCATGGGCCTGGTCGACCCGCGCCTGGCCAGCCCACGCCTGGCCACGCCACGGCAGAAAGTGGCCGCCGGCAGCGTCGGAATCGCCGAGCGTCAGACTGCCATTTACCCCGCCGTATCGCCGGGTGGCTGGAACCTGGTAGGGCGCAGCCCGGCGCGGTTGTTCGACCCGTCGCTGGAGGGCTTCAGCCTGTTGCGCCCCGGCGACCGGGTGCGCTATGTACCGATCCTGCGCGACGAATTCCTGCGCCTGGGTGGCGACGACACCCCCATGGAGGCCACGCCATGAGCACATTGATGGTGGAGCAGGGCGGGGCCCTGGCTACGTTGCAGGACAGCGGTCGCTTCGGCGTTCGTCATCTGGGCCTGACCCAGGGGGGCGCCCTCGATTGGCTGGCCCAGTCGTGGGCCAACTGGATGCTCGGTAACCCCTTGGGGGCTGCGGTGGTGGAAGTTACTCTGGGCGGTTTGCAATTGCACTGCCAGGGCGAAGGCTGGCTGGCCCTGGCCGGTGCCGACCTGGGGGCCACCCTGGATGGCCAGCCGGTGGACGTCTGGCGCCCTTTCAAGGTGCAGGCCGGTCAGCGCTTGTGCTTCGCCAGCCCCCGCTGCGGCGCCCGCGCTTACCTGGCCGCGCCGGGCGGCCTGTGTGCGCCATTGCTGGCGGGCAGTTGCGCCACGGTAGCCCGCGAAGGCCTGGGCGGCCTGGATGGCCAGGGCCGTGCCCTGGCGGCCGGTGACCGCTTGCACTGGCAGGCCGAAGCAATGGTGATCCGTGCCGTGCCCATGGCCCTGATCCCTGACCTGCGCGCGCCGGCCGCGCTGGAGTTGATCCTGGGTGCCCAGGCGGGCAGCTTCAGCGGCCCGAGCCTGTTCGACGCCTTCGACCAGGGCTGGACCGTGGACACCCGCAGCGACCGCATGGGCCTGCGCCTGACCGGCACACCGTTGCACTACGGCGGCCCGGGGCTGGTGTCCGAGGGCATCCCCCTGGGCGCGGTGCAGGTGCCGCCCGATGGTCAGCCCATCGTGTTGCTCAATGACCGCCAGACCATTGGCGGGTACCCCAGGTTGGGCGCCTTGAGCCCGCTGGCGGTCGCGCGGTTGGCGCAGTGTCTGCCGGGCGATGAAGTGCGGTTTCGGCCTGAGGTGGCGTATGCCGCGCAGCGTCGGCACAGGGGGGTGATGGTGGGCTTGCTGGGGTAGGAGGGCAGGTCAGGGATTGGGGCAGGGCAATCAGGTGCAAGGCTTGATGCTTCTGGCGGTCTCAAGATCGTGCGCCGCCCGCGCGGCGCTTCCCGAGCTGGCGCCCGGTCCCACATCTGTTTCGGGCCAGTCATGCCAGTGATATCACTTGGTTCGCCTTGTTTTTTTACAGCAGATCTGTGCGGGTGCTACCAAGGCGGCAAAGGCGATCCTCCAGGCATAACTAGCCCGAAACAGATGTGACCCCTCCTAATTTCCTTCCCCGCTCACCCGTCTTCGTTCCTATGAAAACGACCACTCCCCCCACGAGCGGCCGTTCCCCAAGCATGGATCTGAGGACCGACACAGCGATGGCCACTATCTTCGAGCGCCCGACTTCCCTGGCTCACGCACTGGCGCGGCATGCCGCCCGGCAGCCGGAGGCGCCTGCCCTGCGCTTTCTCGACGGGCACAGCGACGAGGGTATGCTGCTCAGCTACGGGCAGCTGGACGCCCGAGCCCGCGCCATCGCCTCGGCCCTGGCCCAGCGGGCCGGCCGCGGTGAGCGCGCGCTGTTGCTGCTGCCCAGCGGGCCGGACTACGTGGCCGGGTTCTTCGCCTGCCTGTACGCCGGGGTGATCGCGGTGCCGGCCTATCCGCCAGAGTCCATGCGCCCGCAACACCTGGAGCGCCTGGTGTCGATCATCGGCGACGCCGAGCCCACGGTGATCCTCACCACCGCCCACCTGTTGCCCACGCTGCGCGATACCGCCCAGGCCAACGGCCTGGCGATGCCGGGCCTGGTAGCGGTGGACGAAATCGAAGCCGCCAATGACTGGGCCGCTGAGTTGCCCCAGCCTGAAGACATCGCCTTCCTGCAATACACCTCCGGTTCCACCTCCACCCCCAAGGGCGTGCAGGTCAGCCACAGCAACCTGGAGGCCAACGCCTGGCTGATTCGCCAGGGCTACGGCATCGACGACGGCGAGGTCATCGTCAGCTGGTTGCCGTTGTATCACGACATGGGCCTGATCGGTGGCCTGCTGCAGGGCATCTATAGCGGCGTCATGGTGGTGCTGATGTCACCGCAGTACTTCCTCGAACGGCCGCTGCGCTGGCTGGACGCGATCAGCCGTTTCGGCGGCACCATCAGCGGTGGCCCGGACTTCGCCTACCGCCTGTGCCACGAACGCATCGCCGACAGCAAGCTGGCGGGGCTGGACCTGAGCCGCTGGCGCGTGGCGTTTTCCGGCGCTGAATTGATCCGCCAGGACAGCCTCGATGACTTCGCCGCACGGTTCGCCGTGTGCGGGTTCAACCCCTCCGCGTACCTGGCCAGCTATGGCCTGGCCGAGGCCACGCTGTTTGTCTCCGGCAGCCGCACGGGGCAAGGCATCGACGCCCTGGACCTGGATGCCGAAGCCCTGGCCGCCAACCGCGCCGTGCCCGGCGTGGGCGCCCGCTTGATGAGCTGCGGCTGGCCGCAGCCCGAGCATGAAGTGCAGATTCTCGACCCGGTGACCCAGCACGTGCTGGCCCCTGGCGAGGTGGGCGAAATCTGCAGCACCGGCCCCAGCGTCGCCCAAGGGTACTGGCGCAACCCCGAGGCCAGCGCCCGTGCCTTCGTGCAACGTGACGGCCAGACCTGGCTGCGTACCGGCGACCTGGGCTTCATGCATGGCGGCCAGTTGTACGTCAGCGGCCGCCTCAAGGACATGCTGATCATCCGCGGCCAGAACCTCTACCCCCAGGACATCGAGCGCACCGTCGAAACCCGCGTCGAAGCCGTACGCAAGGGCCGGGTGGCGGTATTCGCCCTGCAGCACCAGGGCGTGGAAGCGTTCGGCGTCGCGGCCGAAGTCGGCCGTCGCGCGCAGAAGCAGCAGCCCCTGGATGAGCTGATCGAGCAGGTGCGCGCGCAGGTCGCCGACGTTCACCACGAAACCCCGGCGGTGGTGCTGTTGCTGGACCCCGGCAGCCTGCCCAAGACCTCCAGCGGCAAGTTGCAACGCTCGGCGTGCGCCGCGCAATGGCGCGATGGCAGCCTGGCCTGCGTGGCCCAGTGGCAGGCGGGCCCGGCCAAGGCCGCCAGTGCGCCGCTGGCCGAGGCCTTGCCCGAACAGGTGGCCCGGCTGTGGCGTGAAGCCCTCAAGGTAGAGGCGCTGGAGCCCGGCGCCAGCTTCTTCAGCCAGGGCGGCAACTCCATCCAGGCCATCCAGATGATCGCCGAACTGCGCGACGAGCTGGGCATCGACCTGGCCTTGCGCACCCTCTACGAAGCCCCGGCGCTTGAGGCCTTTACCGCCGAAGTCCAGGCCCTGGCCCGCGGTGAACAGCCCGAAGCGCCGGTTACCCGGGTGCCGGGCCAGCCCTTGCCACTGACCGCCGCCCAAAGCCGCCTGTGGTTCCTGTGGCAGTTGCAACCCAACAGCACCGCGTACAACGTGCCTGGCGGCCTGCGCCTGCGCGGTGAGCTGGACCACACGGCCTTGAACAGTGCATTCCAGGCTCTGGTGCAACGCCACGATGGCCTGCGCAGCTACTTCTTTGAACACAATGGCGTGGCCCTGCAGCAGGTCGCCGACGGAGCGGACTTCACCGTGCACCACGATGACCTGCGCGACGTGGCGCCGGATAGGCGCGAGGACCTGGCCCAGGCCATCGTCGCCCAGGAAACCAACACCCCCTTCGACCTGGAGGAGGGCGCGTTGCTGCGCGTGCGCCTGGTGCAGATCGATGAGCAGGACCATCTGCTGCTGGTCACCGTGCACCACATCGTCGCCGATGGCTGGTCGTTCGCGATCTTGCTCGACGAATTCGCACGCCTTTACGCCGCCCCATCGGCGAGCTTGCCAGCCTTGCCCCTCGACCACGGTGACTACCTGGCCTGGCTGCATGCCCGCTCCACCGACCCTTCGCCATCGCTGGCCTACTGGCAAGCGCAATTGGGCGGCGAGCGTGAAGCGCTGGCACTGCCCCTGGACCACGCCCGTGGGCTGAAAGCATCACCCGCGCGGCGCCTGAGCCTGAACCTGCCCGCCACCCTGTGCCACCAGGTCGCGGCCACCGCCAAGGCCCAGGGTGTCAGCACCTTCATGCTGATGCTGGCTGCCTACCAGGTACTGCTGCACCGTTACACCGGCCAGACCGACATTCGCGTCGGTGTGCCCACCGCCACCCGGGAGCACCGCCACAGCCAAGGGCTGGTGGGCTTCTTCATCAACACCCAGGTGCTGCGCAATTCGGTCGATGGCCGCGCCGGGTTCGACGCGTTGCTGGCCAGCGTGCGCACCACCGTGCTGGACGCCCACGCTTACCAGGCGCTGGACTACGAGCAGGTCAGCGCGGCCCTGGGCGACGCCGCCGGTTTCGAGGTGATGTTCAACCACCTGCAGCGCGACACCAGCGCCTTGCGCCGCCTGCCGGGGCTGTTCGCCGAGGAGCTGCCATGGCACAGCCGCGAGGCCAAGTTCGACCTGCAACTGCACAGCGAACAAGACCCCCAGGGCCGCCTGCGCGTGTCGTTTGACTATGCCGAGGCGCTATTCGAACCCAGCACCATTCAGCGCTTGAGCGGGCACTTCGTGAGCCTGCTGGCGCAACTGTGCAGCGACCCCCGGCAAGCCGTGGGCGATATCCCCTTGCTGGACGAGCGTCAGTTGGCGCAACAGCAGGCCTGGGGCACAGCGCCTCAGCCCGAAGCGGGCTGGCTGCTGCCGGAACGCCTGGCGCGACAGGCGGCGAAAACCCCGGAGCGCACGGCGTTGGTCTGTGGGAGCGAGACCCTGACCTACGCGGCCCTGGACCATGCCGCCAATGCCTTGGCCCTGCGCCTGCGCGAGCAGGGCGTGGGCCCGGAAGTGCGGGTGGGCGTGCTCGGCGAGCGCTCCCTGGAACTGATGGTGGCCTTGGTGGCCATCGCCAAGGCCGGTGGTGTCTACGTGCCCCTGGACCCTGACTACCCCCGTGAACGCCTGGCCTTCATGCTCAAGGACAGCGCCATCGCCTTGTTGCTCGGCCAGCAGACCTTGCTCGACCGCTTCGCCGATGCAACAGGCTGCGCCAGCCTGGCCCTGGACGGCGTGGCGAATGGCCAAGGCAGCACCCAGGCCCCAGCGCTGGCCCTGCACCCCGACAACCTGGCCTACGTGATCTACACCTCCGGTTCCACCGGCCAGCCCAAGGCGGTCGGCGTCAGTCACGGCGCCCTGGCCGAGCGCCTGGAGTGGATGCAGCACCAGTACGCCATCAACGAACAGGACGTCCTGCTGCAGAAAGCCTCCCTGAGCTTCGACGTGTCACTGTGGGAGTGCTTCCTGCCGCTGATCGCCGGCAGCCGCCTGGCCCTGGCTGGCGCCGGTGACCACCGCGACCCGCGTCGCCTGGTGGCGCTGGTACGCGAGCAGGGGGTGACCGTGCTGCACTTCGTGCCGCCGTTGCTGCAACTGTTCATCGAAGAACCCCAGGTGGAACAGTGCATCAGCCTGCGCCAGCTGTTCAGCGGCGGTGAGGCACTGCCAGCCGACCTGTGCCGCCGCGTTCACGAGCGTTTGCCCGGCGTGGCCCTGCACAACCGCTATGGCCCGACCGAAAGCGCCATCAACGTCACCCACTGGCCGTGCGCCAACGAGACCGGCGCGCGGGTGCCCATCGGCCGCCCCTTGAGCAATGCTCAGGTGCAGATTCGCGACGCCAGTTGGCAGGTGGCTGCCGCCGGTGCGCGGGGTGAGTTGCTGCTGGGCGGCAACGCCCTGGCCCGTGGTTACCTGGGCCAGCCGGCCCTGACCGCCGCGCGCTTCCTGCCCGCCGAGGGCGGTGGCCGCCTGTACCGCAGCGGAGACCTGGCACGCTGGCGCCACGACGGTGCCCTGGAGTACCTGGGGCGCCTGGACGAACAAGTGAAACTGCGCGGCGTGCGCATCGAAATCGAAGAAGTCCGCAATGCCTTGCTGGGGCAGCCAGGGGTTCACCAGGCTGCCGTGGTGCTGGGCGAGGGGGCCGGGGGCGGTCAACTGCTGGCCTACCTGGTGGTGGAAGGTGAGGAGCCCCCCGCGGTACTGGCGGCGCGCCTGCGTGGCGCCCTGCAGCAACGCCTGCCCGACGCCATGATCCCCGCGCATTTCCTGCGCCTGGCGGCCCTGCCGCTGGGGCCCACCGGCAAGCTTGACCGCCGCGCCTTGCCCGCGCCGGACGTCAGCCTGCGCGAGTACCGCGCCCCCCGTGACGCTGCCGAGCGCGAACTGGCGGCCATCTGGGCCCAGGTGCTGGAACTGGACCGCGTGGGCCTGGACGATGATTTCTTCGAGCTGGGCGGGCATTCCCTGCTGGCCACCCGCATCGTTTCCCGTGCGCGTCAGGCCTTTGGTGTGGAACTGCCGCTGCGCAGCCTGTTCGAGTCGCGCCGCCTGGAAGACTTCGCTGCCTGGGTGGCCCGCGCCAAGGCCGACGGCCAGGTGGACGGGCAGGGCGCCATTGCCCTGGTCGACCGCCAGCAGCGCGTGGCGCTGTCCTATTCCCAGCAGCGCATGTGGTTCCTCTGGCAGTTGGACCCGCAAAGCCCGGCGTACAACGTCGGTGGCATGGCGCGCTTGCGCGGTGCCCTGCACGTGGACAGCTTCGAGCGCGCCCTGCAAGCCTTGATTCACCGCCATGAAAGCCTGCGCACCACCTTCCCCTCCGAGGACGGCAAGCCGTGGCAGCAGGTATCGAACCGCTCCGACGTGGCCATGCAGTGGCTGGACATCAGTGCCCAGGCCCCCGCCGAGCGTGAAGCGACCATCGCCCGCCTGGCCGACGAACAGGCCCACGCCCCCTTTGACCTGGAACGCGGGCCATTGCTGCGGGTGTGCCTGGTCAAGAGCGCCGAGCGCGAACACCACCTGCTGCTGACCTTGCACCACATTGTCACCGAAGGCTGGGCCATGGACATTTTCGCCCGTGAGCTGGGCGCCTTGTACGAGGCCTTCGTCGACGACCGTGAATCGCCCCTCGCGCCATTGCCGGTGCAATACCTGGATTACAGCGCCTGGCACCGAGGGTGGCTGGAAGGCGGCGAAATGCAGCGCCAGCTCGATTACTGGCGCGTACAACTGGGGGGCGAGCAACCGCTGCTGGCGCTGCCCAGTGACCGCCCGCGCCCGGCCGTGCAAAGCCACCGCGGCGAGCTACACCGCTTCGACCTGGATGAACACCTGGCCCAGCAGGTCACCCGCTTCAACAGCGAGCGCGGCCTGACCCTGTTCATGACCATGACCGCCGCACTGTCGGTGCTGCTGTACCGCTACAGCGGCCAGGATGACCTGCGCATCGGCGTGCCGCTGGCCAACCGCATTCGCCCGGAAAGCGAAGGGCTGATCGGCGCCTTCCTCAATACCCAGGTACTGCGCATTCGCCCCCACGGGGACATGACCGTCAGCGAGATGCTGGCCCAGGTGCGCCAAGTGGCCATCGACGGCCAGTCCCATCAGGACGTGCCTTTCGACCACTTGGTCGAAACCCTGCAGCCCGAGCGCAGCGCCGCCTGGAACCCGCTGTTCCAGGTGATGTGCAACGTGCAGCGCTGGGAGTTCCAGCAGCAGCGCGAGCTGGCCGGCGGGGTCCAGGTGGATTACCTGGTCAACGATGCCCGCGCCACCAAGTTCGACCTTAACCTGGAGGTCACCGACTTCGACGAACAACTGCGCTGCTGCCTGACCTACAGCACGGACCTGTTCGATGAAGCGCGCATCGCTGTCATGGCCGAGCACTGGCAGCACCTGCTGCGCGCCATGCTCGCCAACCCGCAACAGGCCTTGAGCGAATTGCCGCTGCTGGCCGACCACGAGCACCAGGCGCTGGTGGCCGCTGGCCGCGGCGACGCGCCGGTAGCGCAGGTGGACAGCGTGCAGGCGCTGTTCCAGCGCCAGGCCTTGGCCACCCCGCACGGCCTGGCGGTGACCTGTGCGGGTCGCTCGCTGACCTATGCCCAGCTCAATGCCCAGGCCAACCAGTTGGCCCATCGCCTGATCGAACTGGGCGTGGGCCCCGAGGTGCGCGTGGGCCTGGCGCTGCGCCGCTCGGTGGACCTGGTGGTGGGCCTGCTGGCCATCCTCAAGGCCGGCGGCGCCTACGTACCGCTGGACCCCGAATACCCCAACGAGCGCCTGCGCTACATGATCGAGGACAGCGGCATCAGCGTGCTGCTGGGCCATGACGAATGGCTGCAACAGGGGGCACTGCCTGCCGCTGTACAGGCCTGGAGCCTGGAACAGGACCAGGCCGCCCTGGCCGGCTACCCCGGGAGCAACCCGCTTGAGCGCAGCCACGCCGGGCACCTGGCGTACATGATCTACACCTCCGGCTCCACCGGCCTGCCCAAGGGCGTGGCCGTGGACCAGGGGCCGCTGGCCATGCACTGCCTGGCCGTGGGCACGCTGTTCGGCACGACACCGGCCGATTGCGAGCTGCATTTCTATTCCATCAACTTCGACGCCGCCAGCGAGCGCCTGCTGGTGCCGCTGCTGTTCGGCGCCCACGTGGTGCTGCGCGAGCAGGGCCAATGGGACGCCGAGGCCATCTGCGAACTGATCCGCACCCAAGGCATCAACGTGCTGGGTTTCACCCCCAGCTACGGCGGCCAGTTGGCCCAATGGCTGCGCAGCCGCGATGAGCGCCTGCCGGTACGGCTGTGCATCACCGGTGGCGAGGCGCTGACCCCGGAACATGTCCACACCCTGCGCGAAACCTTTGCACCGCACACCCTGTTCAACGCCTACGGGCCCACCGAAACCGTGGTCATGCCGACCGCCTGCGCCGTGCAGGCCACCCTGGCCGATGACGCGGCCAACGTGCCGATCGGCCGCGTGGTCGGTGCCCGCCAGTTGTACGTGCTGGATGCCGACCTGGCCCTGGTGCCGGCCGGCGCCACGGGCGAACTGTACGTGGGTGGCCAGGGCCTTGCCCGTGGCTACCATGGCCGCGCGGGGCTGAGCGCCGAACGTTTCGTCGCCGACCCCTTTGACGCCAGTGGTGGCGGCCGCCTGTACCGCACCGGTGACCTGGTGCGCCAGCGGGCCGATGGCCAGCTGGAATACCTGGGGCGCATCGACCATCAGGTCAAGGTGCGTGGTTTCCGTATCGAGCTGGGCGAAATCGAAGCGCGGCTGCTGGCCCACCCGCAGGTGCGCGAAGCCGTGGTCCTGGCGGTTGATGGGCCGGCCGGCAAGCAACTGGCCGGCTACCTGCTGGCTGAAGCCGACCTGAACCTGGACCAGGTGCGTGCGCACCTGCACGCCGGCCTGCCGGAACACATGGTGCCGGCACACCTGATGGTGCTGGAACAATTCCCGCTGACCGCCAACGGCAAGCTCGACCGCCGTGCCTTGCCGGCCCCCGATGTCGAGGCCAGCCGACACAGCTACCAGCCGCCGAGCACGGCGGTGGAACGCGGCCTTGCCGAGGTCTGGCAGGGCGTGCTGGGCGTCGCCCGGGTGGGTGTCGACGACAACTTCTTCGCCCTGGGCGGCGACTCGATCCTCTCCATCCAGGTGGTCAGCCGTGCCCGTCAGGCAGGTATTCATTTCACCGCCAAGGACCTGTTCCAGCACCAGACCGTGCGCACCCTGGCCGTCGCGGCCCGGCAGAGCCAGCAGGTCAGCATCGACCAGGGCCCGGTCACGGGTGCCAGCGCCCTGACACCGATCCAGCACTGGTTCTTTGACCAGGACCTGGCCGCGCCGCAGCACTGGAACCAGTCGCTGCTGCTGGGCGCCGAGCAACCCTTGCAGGCCGATCTGCTGGAGCAGGCACTGCAAGCCCTGGTCAGCCACCACGATGCCCTGCGCCTGCGTTTCAACGCCGATGGCGACGGCCAGTGGCAGGCCCACTACGCCGCCATCGATGTCCGCCACACGTTGCTGTGGCAGCATGAGGCCGCCAGCGCCGAGCAGCGTCTGGCGCTGTTCGAGCAGGCCCAGCGTAGCCTCGACCTGCATCAGGGCCCGCTGCTGCGCGCCGTGCTGGTGCCGGGCGAACAGCCACGGCTGTTGCTGGCCATCCATCACCTGGTGGTAGATGGGGTGTCCTGGCGCGTGTTGCTCGAAGACCTGCAAACGGCCTATCGCCAGTTGGAGCAAGACCAGGCCGTCAGCCTGCCGGCCAAGACCAGTGCCGTGCGTGACTGGGCCCAACGCCTGGGTGCCTACGCCGGCAGTGAGTCCCTGCGTGAAGAGCTGAACAGCTGGCAGGCCCACCTGGCCAATGCGCCGGTCGACCTGCCCCGTGACTTTACGGGCAACCCCAACCTTGAGCGCGACGCCCGCAGCGTCAGCCTGACCCTGGGTGCCGAGGCCACCCGCCAGTTGCTGCAACAGGCGCCCCAGGCCTACCGCGCCCGGGTCGAAGACCTGCTGCTCACCGCCCTGGCCCAGACCCTGTGCACCTGGACCGGCCAGCCGTCGGCCCTGGTGCAGTTAGAAGGCCACGGCCGTGAAGAACTGTTCGACGAGCTGGACCTGAGCCGCAGCGTCGGCTGGTTCACCAGCGCCTACCCCCTGCACCTGACCCCGGCCGCCACCGCTGGCGACAGCCTCAAGGCCATCAAGGAACAAGTGCGCGGCGTGCCGCACAAGGGCCTGGGCCATGGCGTGCTGCGCTACCTGGCCGACCCCGTCAGCCGCGCCGCCATGGCGGCCTTGCCCGAGGCGCGCATCACCTTCAACTACCTGGGCCAGTTCGACCAGGGCTTTGCCGAGGGCGCACTGCTGCGCCCGCTGGCCGAGGCCGGTGGCGCCCAGCACAGCGGTGACGCCACGTTGCCGAACTGGCTGAGCGTGGACGGGCAGGTGTACGGCGGCGAGCTGACCCTGCGCTGGACCTTCAGCGAGCAGTTGTTCCGCCTGGAGACCATTGAGCAATTGGCCCAAGCCTACCAGCGCACCCTTCAGGCGCTGATCCAGCACTGCCTGCAACCCGAGGCCGGGGGCATCACGCCGTCGGACTTCCCCCTGGCACGGCTCGGCCAGGCCCAACTCGATGCGCTGCCACTGGCCTTCGACGCCATTGAAGACGTGTTCCCGCTGACGCCGATGCAGGAAGGCCTGTTGCTGCACACCTTGCTGGAGCCCGGCACCGGGATCTATTTCATGCAGGACCGTTACAGCATCGACAGCGCCCTGGACGTGGCCCGCTTCGACCGCGCCTGGCGCGCCGTGGTCGCCCGCCATGAAGCCCTGCGTGCGTCGTTCTGCTGGAGCGCCGGCGAGCAGATGCTGCAGATCATCCACCGCGGCGACGGCGACGGCGTCGAGTTCCTGGACTGGAGCGCGCTGCCCGCCGACGGGCACGAAGCGCGCCTGCAAGCCTTGCTGGAGCGCGAGCGCCTGGCCGGGTTCGAGCTGCTGGAGCGGCCACCGCTGCACCTGCGCCTGATTCGCCTGGCGCCCGAGCAGCACTGGTTCATCATGAGCAACCACCACATCCTCATCGACGCCTGGTGCCGCTCGATCATGATGGGCGACTTCCTGGCCATCTACAAAGCCCTGGAGCAGGGCGGCGAAGCACAGCTGGCAACGCCGCCGCGCTACCGCGAATTCATCGCCTGGCTGCACCACCAGGGCCTGGAGACCTCCCAACAGTACTGGCGCCAGACCCTGGCAGGCTTTGCACGCCCTACGTACATCCCCAGCGACCGGCCGATTCTGCACGACAACGGCGGCATGCGCGTAGGCGACCTGCACAGCCGTCTGTTGCCCGAGCAGGGTGCCCGCCTGCGTGAGCTGGCCCAGGCCCACCAACTGACCGTCAACACCTTCGCCCAGGCTGCGTGGGCCCTGGTGCTGCGTCGCTACAGCGGCGAGCGCGACGTGCTCTTCGGCGTCACCGTGGCCGGGCGCCCGGCCAGCCTGCCGCAGATGCAGCACTGCGTGGGGCTGTTCATCAACAGCATCCCGCTGCGCGTCGGCATGCCGGCTCCCGGGCAAAAACTGAGCGTGCGCCAATGGCTGCAACAGCTGTTCGAAAGCAACCTGGCGTTGCGTGAACACGAGCACCTGCCACTGGTGAGCATCCAGGAGTGCAGCGAGCTGCCCAAGGGCCAGGCCCTGTTCGACAGCCTGTTCGTGTTCGAAAACGCCCCGGTGGACGCCACCGTGCTGGCGGGCGCCGAAGGCCTGAACGCCAAGTCCGGCTCGGGCCGCACCCACACCAACTACCCGCTGACCGTGGTCTGCTACCCCGGCGACGACCTGGGCCTGCACCTGTCCTACGACCAGCGCTTCTTCGACGCCGCCACCATCGAGCGCTTGCTGGGCGACTTCCAGCGCTTGTTGCTGGCCCTGACCGATGGTTTCGACCAGGACCTGGACGTCTTGCCGCTGCTGGCTGACGACGAGCGCCAACAGGTGCTGCAGGACTGCAACCAGAGTGCCCGCGAATATCCGTTGCAACAGGGCTACGTGCCGCTGTTCGAAGCCCGCGTGGCGGCCCACCCCCAGCGCATCGCCGCCGCCAGCCTGGGCGAGCAGTGGCGCTACGGCGAACTGGACCGCTACGCCAACCGCCTGGGCCACGCTTTGCTGGCCGCGGGCGTGCAACCGGACCAGCCGGTGGCACTGCTGGCCGAGCGTGGCTTGCCGCTGCTGGGCATGATCGTCGGCAGCCTCAAGGCCGGCGCCGGTTACCTGCCACTGGACCCCGCGCACCCACACCCACGTCTGGCGGGCATCGTCGACCGCAGCCGCGCGCCAGTGCTGGTATGCAGCGCCGCGTGCGAGGGGTTGGCGCAGCGGGTAGTCGATGAACTGCCTGCCGGCGTGGCCCGCCCGCGCCTGGTGGTGTGGGACCAGGTACAAGCCGGGCAGGGTAGCGATACCGCACCCGGTGTGCAGGTCAGCGGCCAGCACCTGGCCTACGTGATCTACACCTCCGGTTCCACCGGCGTGCCCAAGGGCGTGGCGGTGCATCAGGCGGGCATGCTCAACAACCAGCTGAGCAAAGTGCCGTACCTGGCCCTGGACGAACACGACGTGATCGCCCAGACCGCCTCCCAGAGCTTCGACATTTCGGTGTGGCAGTTCCTTACCGCCGCGTTGTGCGGCGCGCGGGTGCAGATCGTCCCGGACGCCATCGCCCATGACCCGGCCGCGCTGCTGGGCCATGTCCGCGACACCGGCATCACCGTGCTGGAAAGCGTGCCGTCGCTGATCCAGAGCTTGCTGGCCGAGCCGGCCGGCGCCCTGGACACCCTGCGCTGGCTGCTGCCCACCGGTGAAGCCATGCCACCGGCCCTGGCGCGCCAGTGGCTGCAGACCTACCCGGCGGTACCGTTGGTGAATGCCTACGGCCCGGCCGAATGCAGCGACGACGTGGCGCTGTTCAAGGTGGACGAAGCCGCCAGCGCCGGCAGTTACCTGCCCATCGGCACGCCGACCGACAACAACCGCCTGTACCTGCTGGGTGACGATCTGGCGCCGGTGCCGCTGCTGGCTGATGCCGAGCTGTTCATCGCCGGCACGGGCGTGGGCCGTGGCTACCTGGGTGATCCGGCTCGCACCGCCGCCAGCTTCCTGCCCAACCCCTTCGGTGCGCCGGGCGAACGCCTGTACCGCAGTGGCGACCTGGCCCGCCGTAACGCCGACGCGGTGCTGGCCTACGTCGGCCGTGTCGACCACCAGGTGAAGATCCGCGGCTACCGCATCGAACTGGGGGAAATCGAAGCGCGCCTGCGCGAACTGCCTCAGGTACGCGACGCTGCCGTATCCGCCCAGGAGGCCGCCAGCGGCCATTACCTGGTGGGCTACGTAGTGGGCAGCGATGACTGGCAAACCATCAAGCAGCACCTGGGCCAGACCCTGCCCGAATACATGGTGCCGCGCCACTGGCAAGCCCTGGACCAGTTGCCGCTGAACGCCAACGGCAAGCTCGACCGCAAGGCGCTGCCCGCCCTGGCGTTCGGCACGGCGCTGCAGTACCAGGCGCCGTCCAGCGACCTGGAACGCACCTTGGCCGGTATCTGGGCCGAGGTACTGGGCGCCGAGCGCGTGGGCGTCACCGACAACTTCTTCGACCTGGGCGGGCATTCGCTGCTGGCCACCCAGATTGCCTCGCGCGTGCAGCAGGCGCTGCAACGCAACGTACCGCTGCGGGCGATGTTCGAGTGCAGCACGGTGCAGGCACTGGCACGGCACATCGAGGAGCTGGGCGGCAGCGCGCTGGACGAGCAGAAGGTCAGCCGTATCGATGACCTGATGGCGCGGCTGGAGGCGCTGTGACGCCAGCAGTCCCTTTCAACAAACCGGGCGCCGATGCGCCCGGGCACTCCCTCGGCTTTTTATCTTCTCTTTCAGGAGCACAGCAATGAGCACAGTGTTGGCCGAAAAACCAGGCAGCAGCGACGTCGCCGACAAGGACTACCAGTTCGAGGACAACCCCATCCTGGCGCGCCAGAAACTGCAGGAGTCCAACGCGCGCAGCTACCCGCGGCGTATCCCTCTGGCGCTCAAGCGCGGCCGTGGCATTCACGTCGAAGACGTCGAGGGGCGTACTTTCATCGACTGCCTGGCCGGGGCCGGTACCCTGGCGCTGGGCCACAACCACCCGGTGGTGATCGACGCCATTCGCCAGGTGCTGGACGACGAATTGCCGCTGCACACCCTGGACCTGAGCACCCCGGTCAAGGACCGTTTCGTCCAGGACCTGTTCGCGGTACTGCCGCCGGCATTTGCCAAGCAGGCGAAGATCCAGTTCACCGGCCCCACCGGCACCGACGCGGTGGAGGCTGCGCTGAAGCTGGTGCGCATCGCCACCGGCCGCAGCACGGTTATCGCCTTCCAGGGCGGCTACCACGGCATGAGCCAGGGCGCCTTGAGCCTGATGGGCAACCTCAAGGCCAAGACGCCCCTGGGCGCGCTGCTCAGCCAGGGCGTGCAGTTCATGCCGTTCCCGTATGACTACCGCTGCCCGTTCGGCCTCGGTGGCCAGCAGGGCGTGGACGTCAACCTGCGCTACCTGGACAACCTGCTCAACGACCCGGAAAGCGGCGTGCAACCGCCCGCGGCGGTGATCGTGGAAGTGGTGCAGGGCGAGGGCGGGGTGATTCCGGCCGCCGACGCCTGGCTGCGCGGTGTGCGTGAAATCACCGCCCGCGCCGGCGTGGCGATGATCGTCGACGAAATCCAGACCGGCTTCGGCCGTACCGGCAAGCTGTTCGCCTTCGAACACGCCAGCATCGTTCCCGACGTGGTGGTGCTGTCCAAAGCCATCGGCGGCAGCCTGCCGTTGTCGGTGATGGTCTACCGCGACTGGCTCGACACCTGGCAGCCGGGCGCGCACGCCGGCACCTTCCGTGGCAACCAGATGGCCATGGCCGCCGGCTCCGCCGTCATCCGCTACATCGAGTCGGAAAACCTGGTGCAGCATGCTGCCGACATGGGCCAGCGCCTGCGCGAACACCTCCAGGGCCTGCAGCGCCACACCCCGCAATTGGGCGACGTGCGCGGCCGCGGGTTGATGCTGGGTGTCGAGATCGTCGACCCCAGCGGCAAGCCGGACGTGCTGGGGCACCCACCCGTGAACCCGGCGCTGGCCAGCCGCATTCAGCGTGAATGCCTCAAGCGCGGGGTGATCATCGAACTGGGCGGGCGCCATGGCAGCGTGGTGCGGTTCCTGCCACCGTTGATCATCACTGCGCAGCAGATCGATGAAGTGGCGGGGATTTTTGCTCGGGCTCTGGCAGCGGCGTTGGGGTGAGCGACGACGCGAAGAACTTCACGTTGAGCGGTGCAACCGCTAATTTCCATCAGCCCACAAACGTCTTGATAACACACCCACCCTCCACTCAAGGAAAAACACCATGACCTCCGTATTCGACCGCGAAGACATCCTGTTCCAGGTAGTGGTCAACCACGAAGAGCAATACTCCATCTGGCCTGACTACAAGGCCGTGCCCAACGGCTGGCGCACCGTCGGCAAGAGCGGTTTCAAGAAAGAGTGCCTGGCCTACATCGAAGAAGTGTGGACCGACATGCGCCCCCTGAGCCTGCGCAAGCACATGGAAGAGCAAGCTGCCCAAGCCACTCATTGAGGCCCTGACCATGGCGAATGTGCAATTGTTCTGCCTGCCGTACTCGGGCGCCAGCGCCATGGTGTACAGCCGTTGGCGGCGCAGCCTGCCCGAATGGGTAAAAATTACGCCGGTAGAGTTGCCTGGGCGAGGTTCGCGCCTGGGCGAAGCGCTGCAGACCGATATGCAGAGCCTGGCACGGCAGCTGGTCCGCGAGATCCTGCCCGGCATCAACGGCACCTACGCGTTGTTCGGCCACAGCCTGGGGGCGTTGCTGGCCTTCGAGATGGCCCACGCGTTGCGCGATGCGGGCGTGCGCCAGCCGCTGGCCCTGATCGCTTCCGGGACCGCGGCACCCACGCGCCGGGAAGCGTACGAACGAGAGTTCGCGGTGCCCAAGACAGATGCCCAGCTCAAGCACGATCTGCAAACCCTGCAGGGCACGCCCCCCGAGGTGCTGGAAAACGAGGAGTTAATGGCGCTGACCTTGCCAATCCTGCGGGCTGACTTCCTGATGTGTGGCCGCTACCGTTACGGCGTGAGGCCGCCGTTGGCGTGCGCCATTCATGTGTTGGGCGGGGCGGACGACCGGGCGACTCAGGAGCAACTGATCGCGTGGCAGCGTGAGGGGGAGTCAGCATTTTCCCTGGACATGTTGCCTGGCGGGCATTTCTTCATCCACGAGCACGAGGCCAAGACCCTGCGTACCCTGCGTACCAGCCTGGAGTCGGACCTCAAGCGCGCGCAGCGCACCTCGGCCAGTGGTGAGGCCGTCCTGGCCTGATCACGACCCCCGGCAGGCGCTGTCCAGCCCTGCCGGGCAGGTCTTCAATCCAGGGCTCGCCCGAGACGCCAGTAGCCCATCAGCGTGAGTGCGCGCCGGTCCAGCCCGACCTCATTGATCAGGTGCTTGCGAATCGCCATGACCGCCGCCGTTTCCCCGGCGACCCAGGCATAGAACGCTCTGTTGGTGGGCGTGGCGAGTTCCCACAGCAGCTGGCGCTCGATGTCCACGTCCACCAATGGCTGGTGGTCGGTCTGTCGCGCCGCCGATTCGGGCAGCAGGGCGAGCTCGCGCGCCGCCTGGAGCATGCCCTCCCCATGTTCCAGGTGCATTGCGTCGCGGACCAACCAATTGACCTGTGCCTGTTCCACGGGGGCCAGGGACAGGCGATCGCCCGCGTGAGGCACCTCGATGAATGCTTGTACGCGCGGCGGAGCCTCTAGCGATGCCAGGCTTTCGAAAATGCCGGCGATGGCTGGCAGTGCGGTTTCATCAGCAATCAGCAGGACATGACGGATACCTTCGGGCGGTTGCCATTCATAGCCACCGGGGTCGCCCACATGGTCGGCACAGGGGGCCACCATTTGCAACCGGTCGCCTGGCTTTGCATGGGTTGCCCAGCGTGAAGCCGGTCCATTCTCGCCATGCAGCACGAACTCGACGTCGACCTCGGCTGCGCCCCGGCGCAAGGCGCGAAGGGTGTAGGTGCGCATCGGGGGTCGCCGAGAGGGTGGCAGGTCACGCAGCAACTGGTGCCAGTGGCGGACCGCCGGCACCTGCGCGGGTTGGCCATCGGGGCTTGGGAACAGCAGCTTGATTCGCTGGTCAGGGGCGCAGGTGCCCATCTGGTGTACCTGTGAGCCGGTAAACACCAACCGGGCCAGCGAGGGGCTCACGTAGACCTTTTCTTTGAGGTGCACGTCGAAGATGCGATAGCTGGGTTTGGAGGGGGTAGCACCGTGTGCCGGATTGCGGCGTGGGGGTGTCGAGGACGGTGGCATGGGGCGGCAGCCTTTTGCGAAGGGAGGTCACCGAAAAACGAACCGCGATCGCAGTGATTTACTGCGAGGTGGCAGGACCGGTTTCGTTAAATCATCTTCACGCTGCTTCGTTCTTCTGGGATGACTGGGCCTGTGGTCCCGCTTCCTATCCCTAAGGACGCAACGCATGAATGCTGAAGATTCGTTGAAACTTGCTCGCCGCTTCATTGAACTGCCGAAGGAAAAACGCCGCCTGTTCCTGGAAGCGTTGCAGCAGGAGGGGGTGGACTTTTCCGTGTTTCCCATTGCTCCCGATATGGCGACCAGTGATCGTGACGGGCTGTCGTACGCGCAGCGGCGGATGGCGTTTCTTTGGCAGCTGGACCCCCAGGGCGCTGCTTACAATCTGCCCATGGCGGTGCGCCTCAAGGGGCAGTTGAATGCCGCTGCGTTGCAGGAGGCATTCGACCAACTGGCCGCGCGTCATGAAAGCCTGCGTACGCGCCTGGCAACCCGAGGCGATGAATGGGTGCAGGAAGTGCTGGCGCCGTCCACGGTCATGCTGGGGCTGAGTGACCTGGGCGAGCTGGATGCCGACCGCCGAGAGGAGCAGGTCATTGCGCTCGCCCGGGCTGAAGCCCAGGCTCCCTTTGATCTGCTCAAAGGCCCCCTGTGGCGTGTCAAGCTGCTCAGGCTTGCCGACGACGAGCACGTCGTGTTACTGACCCTGCACCACATCATCGCTGACGGTTGGTCGCTCAATGTGCTGATTGACGAGTTCAGCCGTTGCTACGTAGCCACGTGTCGCCAGCAGCCGGCCGTACTGTTGCCGTTGCCCGTGCAGTACCGCGACTACGCGCTGTGGCAGCGCACCTGGCTGGAAGCCGGAGAGCAGGAGCGCCAACTGGCTTATTGGCAGGCCAGGCTGGGGGATGACCACAGCCCGTTGGCCTTGCCTTTCGACTACCCGCGCCCCCTCGTACCCAGTCATCGTGGGGCACGACACGAGTTTGCGGTGGGTGACGGCCTGGCGGAGCGCCTTCGGGGCGTAGCAAGGCAGCACGGCGTCACGTTGTTCATGGTGTTCCTTGCCGCGTTCAAGGTGTTGCTGCAACGCCAGAGCGGACAGACCGCAATACGTGTCGGCGTACCGGTCGCCAACCGCCATCGTAGCGAAGTAGAAGGGCTGATTGGTTGCTTTATCAATACGCAGGTGCTGCATACCGACATTGACCCGTTCATGGCGGTCACGGAGCTCTTTGGCCGTGTCAAGGAGACAGCGTTGGGTGCGCAGGGCCATCAGGACCTTCCCTTCGAGCGCCTTGTGGAAGCGTTGGGGGGCGAGCGGGGCAGCCCCCATCATCCCTTGTTCCAGGTGCTGTTCAACCACCAGGCGACGATCGCGGACGCCGGGCAGGTTTGCCTCGGCGATAGCCTGGTGCTGGAAAAGGTGGTGGCGCGCGAGCACAGCGCGCGCTTCGACCTAGCGCTGGATACCTACGAAAGCGCGGGTCGGCTGCACGCGGTACTGACGTACGCCACGGACCTTTTCGCCGCGCAGACCATCGAGGCGCTGGCCGAGCAGTGGTTGCTGTTGCTCGACGGCCTGACCGGCGCTTCCACGGTCCGCGTCGGCGAGCTGGCTCGCATGGCGCGCGAGCCAGAGCCAAGCGTACGCACCAGGATCCTGGCGCCCGAGGCATCCTGCATCCATCACCTGATTGATGCGGCAGCCGACCAGGCCCCTCAGCGCCTTGCGGTGGTAAGTGGCGGTAGCGACATGACCTACGCTGCCTTGCAGCGACGCTCCGATGCGTTGGCTCAACGATTGGTCGACGCCGGGGTGACGCCCGACCAGCGCGTCGGTGTCATGGCCGACCGCTCCGTAGAGATGGTGGCCGCGATCCTCGCTGTACTCAAGGCGGGCGCCGCCTACCTGCCACTGGAACCCGATCAGCCGCTGGAGCGCCAGGCGTTCATGCTCACCGACAGCGCCGTCGGCTGCGTATTGGGCCCATGGACGGTCCGGCAGCGATTGCCTGCGCAGGTGGGCCTGATCGATTGGTCGCAGGAGACGGGCACCGAACGCTTCACACCTGTGTCGGTATCACCGGCCAATCTTGCCTATGTCATCTATACCTCCGGCACCACTGGGGCCCCCAAGGGTGTCGGTGTCAGTCATGGTGCGCTGGTCAACTATGTCAACGGCGTATCGCAGCGGCTGCCCCTTGAGCGTATGGACAACCTGGCGATGGTCACCACGCCTGCCGCAGATCTGGGCCACACCCTGTTCTACGGGGCATTGTGCAAGGGCAAGACACTGCACCTGTTGCACAAGGAGCAGGTGCTGGATGCGGACGCCTTCGCCGCCTACTTGCATACCCATGTGATCGACGGCGTCAAGACCGTTCCGTCACACCTGCAGGCCATGCTTGGCGCTGGTGCGGCGGCATTACCGCGTTGCTGCCTGGTGCTGGGCGGGGAGACCTGCTCGCCCGCCCTGAAGGCGCGCATCGCCGCGCTGGCACCGGACCTGGCGGTCATCAACCATTATGGGCCTACCGAAACCACCGTGGGCGTCTTTACCCATCCGTTGGCCGACCAGCCCTTGCTGGGTTTCGCGCTGGACAACAGTGTTGCCTATGTCCTTGATGCGACCCTGCACGCTACGCCCGGCGCGGCCCGGGGCGAGCTTTATATCGGTGGTGCCGGCCTGGCGCGGGGATACCTGGGGCGCGCGGCACTGACGGCAGAGCGTTTTGTCCCCGATCCGTTCCAGGGCGATGGCGCACGCATGTACCGTACTGGCGACTGGGTACGGTCTCTGGCGGACGGTGCGGTGGTGTTCGCCGGGCGTATCGATGGCCAGGTGAAGGTCCGTGGCTACCGCGTCGAGCTGGGCGAAGTGGAGGCGGCGCTGCGGCAACTACCAGGGCTTGATGGCGTGGCCGTCACGCGGGTGGGTGACGAAGGCAACCATCACCTGGCGGCTTACGTGGTCGCGCACCAGCCGACAGCGGAAGCGGGCGCGCAGCGCGCCCTGATCGATGGCCTGAGGGCAACGCTGGCGAAAACCTTGCCCGAGCACATGGTGCCGCATTACTTCATGGTCCTGCCGTCGTTGCCGGTGACGGCCAATGGCAAAGTGGACAAGCGTGCGCTGCCGACACCTGTCGCGACCCTGGCTGCCTATCGGCCAGCCACAACGGCGCTGCAACAGCAGGTCGCCGAGATCTGGGCTCACGTGCTGCAGGTGGAGCAGGTGGGGCTGGACGACAACTTTTTCGCCTTGGGTGGGCATTCGCTGTTGGCCACGCAGGTCGTATCGCGAATCCGCCATCAATTGAAACGAGACGTCGCCCTCAGGGTGATGTTCGACACGGCGGACCTCGATGGCTTCGTCGCCGCATTGGCCGCCATGGGGGAGTCGTCGCATACGGGTATCGAGCGGCTGGATCGCAGCGAACCGCTACCGCTGTCCCATGCCCAGTACCGACAGTGGATGTTCTGGAAGCTCAACCCCGACAGCACCGCCTACAACACCCCGCTGGCGGTGCGCTTGACCGGGCCGTTGCAGGCTGCCGCGCTCCAGGGCGCCTTTGATGCGCTCGTGGTACGGCATGAGGCTTTGCGCACGGTTTTCGTTGAGCGCGAGGGGCAGGCCTGGCAGCGAATCGAAGCGCTCAGCGGGGTTCGCATTGCCGTTGAGGACTTGAGCCGTGAGCCGGCCAGCCGGCTGCATGAGCGCCTGGACACGCTGTTCACGATCCCGTTTGACCTTGCCGTTGGCCCGTTGCTGCGCGTCAACCTGATCAAGACTGCTGACGATGAACACCTGCTTGCGGTCTGCCTCCACCACATCGTCTCCGATGGTTGGTCAATGAGTGTGATGGTGCGCGAGCTGGCGGCCACCTATAACGGTCTCGCAAGTGGCAAGCCCCTCGCACTGCAACCTTTGCCGGTACAGTACGCCGACTACGCCAGTTGGCAGCGAGAGCGCCTGGCCAGCACCGAGCAGACTGTCCAGTTGGCGTACTGGAAAGCACAACTCGAGGACGATTTTTCGGTACTGGAACTACCCGCCGACCGCCGTCGGCCGTCGGTGCAAAGCTACCGCGGTGGCCGTATCGATGTGCCCCTGCCCAGTGAGCTGACCGCGGGGCTGCGGCGCTTGGCCGATGCCGCCGGTGCCACGCTGTTTCATATCTTCCTGGCTTCCTTCGCGCTATTGCTGTCGCGCTACAGTGGGCGCGAGCGGCTTAACGTCGGTATCCCGGTCACCAACCGCAACCGCCTGGAATTCGAAGGCATGATCGGGTTCTTCGTCAATACGGTCATTGCCCGGGTTGCCGTGGACCCGTCGCACACGTTCCGCCAGTTGCTGGCCGGCGTGAAGGAAACGGCATTGCAGGCGCAGGCGAACAAGGACCTGCCCTTCGATGCACTGGTAGAAGCCCTCAAGCCTGAGCGCGGGCTGGGGTACAACCCGCTGTTTCAAGTGATGTATAACCACCTGCTGGATGTCGGCGCCCGCGTGTCCGGCGACAGCGTCCATGGCTTGCAGGTCCGCGAGGTGCAGTGGAGCGAGCGCACCACGCAGTTTGACCTGTCGCTGGATACCCTGGAGCGCTCCGATGGGGTGCTGGCGTCGTTCAACTATGCATCGGACCTGTTCGACAGGGCGCGCATTGAACGTCTGGCCCAGCAGTGGTTAGTGCTGCTGGGCGCCCTGGTGCGTCAGGAAGCCGTGGCTGTCGCCGAATTGCCGCTGCTTGACCGATACGCCCATGCCCAGTTGACCGAAGCGTGGAACCCGGCAGCCGATCATGCGCTGAACAGGCTCGACTTTCCGTCACTGTTCGAGCGCCAAGCCCTGTTGAGCCCGCTGGCGGTCGCCGTACGCCTTGACGAGCAGGCGATGAGCTATGGCGAGTTGAACCTGCGCGCCAACCGCCTGGCCAGTCATCTCATCGCACAAGGCGTGGGCCCTGACGTACGGGTCGGCATTGCCATGGAGCGGGGCTTGGACCTGGTGGTCGGGCTGATCGCGATCCTCAAGGCAGGCGGTGCCTACGTGCCGCTGGATCCTGCCTACCCCCAGGATCGCCTGGCCTTCATGACCGAGGACAGTGGTATTCGCCTGCTGCTGACCCAGCCCCACCTCGCGCAGCGGTTTGCCGCCATGGGCACACTCGAAGTGATTGAGCTGTGCGTCGAGCATCCCTGGTTCAACACCGGTAGCGACCTCAACCCCGCTGTGACCACCATCGCTACCAACCTTGCGTATGTGATCTATACCTCCGGTTCGACGGGCCGGCCCAAAGGCGTGGCCATCGCCCACGAGCAGCTATCGTGCTTTTGTAAAGTCGCCGCCGACTATTCACGCTTGTCGCCACACGACAAAGTGCTGCAATTTGCCACCGTGAGTTTCGACGGGTTTGTCGAGCAGCTTTATCCAGCCCTCTGCGTGGGCGCGCAGGTGGTGATGCGTGGCGAAGCCCTGTGGGACATAGAGACGTTGCACAGCACCATCGTCGCCCAGGGCATCACCGTGGCCGACTTGCCCACCGCCTACTGGCGTCAGTTCGCCTCTCACGTACCTGCCGCCGGAAACTGTGGTGCATTGCGCCAGGTGCACGTGGGCGGCGAGGCCATGCCGCCTGATGGCCTGGACGATTGGTTGGCCTCAGGCCTCAAGCACGTTCGGCTGCTCAACACCTACGGCCCCACCGAGGCAACCGTTGTGTCGACGGTACTCGATTGTGCCTTGGTCGCCCGCGAGGACATGCCCCAGGGCAGTGTCCCGATCGGACAGGCGATCGCCGGGCGCGCGACCTACCTGTGTGACAGCGGCTTCAGCCTGGCCCCGCCCGGCGTAGTCAACGAACTGCTGATCGGCGGCCGTGGCTGCCTGGCACGTGGTTACTTCAACCGCCCTGCATTGACCGCAGAGCGTTTTGTCCCCGACCCGTTCGATACGAGCGGGCCGGGAGGAGGGCGCTTGTACCGCACGGGCGACCTGGCGCGTTACCGAGAGGACGGCGTGCTGGAATACGGTGGGCGCATCGATCACCAGGTCAAACTACGTGGTTTTCGGGTGGAACTGGGCGAGATCGAAGCACGGTTGCAAGCGCTGCCTCAGGTGCGTGACGCCGTGGTACTGGCACAACAGGGGGCGGGTGGAACTCAATTGGTGGGCTATGTGGTCCCCGCCGACGCTGCCATCGTGCCGCGACAGGAGGATCACCCTGCCTTGCGCGAGACATTGCGGATCGCGCTGAAGGCGCACCTGGTCGAGCACATGGTGCCGGCGTACCTGCTGTTCATGGGGCGCTTGCCGTTGTCCCCCAATGGCAAGCTTGACCGCAAGGCATTACCCCCGGTAGATGCCAGCCTGCTGCAACAGCGCTACATCGCGCCACAAACACCGCTGCAACGACAGATAGCCGACACCTGGGCCGCGTTGCTGAAACTGGACAGGGTGGGCCTGAACGACCACTTCTTCGAACTGGGCGGCCACTCGCTGCTGGCGACCCAGGTCGTGTCGCGGTTACGACAGGCGCTATGTATGGAGATCCCGCTGCGCGGCCTGTTCGAAAATCCGGTACTGCAAGCGTTTGCCGAGTACGTGGAACAGTGTGGCACGCAGCATGAGCCTGTCTGGGAAAAGGTCGACAGGGAGCAGCCGCTGCCGTTGTCCTACGGCCAGCAGCGGCTGTGGTTGCTGTGGCAACTGGACCCTGCCGGTGCCGCGTACCACGTGCCAGCCACGCTACGACTCAGCGGTACCCTGGATGTGCAGGCCTTGCAGCGCGCATTCACCGCGCTGACGGCGCGACATGAGCTGCTGCGCACCACGTTCCGTCAGGACGGTGACCAGCCCGTGCAGATCATTCAGGCCAACTCGCCGTTCGAATTGCCGGTGGAGCAGGTTGTCGGCTTGAGCGAGGCTGAACTGCAGACCCGGATGGAGGCGCACATCCAGCGTCCATTCGATCTGGAAGCCGGCCCGTTGCTGCGTGCCACACTGCTGCGCGCGGCCGTTGACGAGCATGTCCTGGTGCTGGTGCAGCACCATATCATCGCCGACGGCTGGTCCGTTTCGGTCATGGTGGACGAGCTGGTCAGTGCCTATGAGGCGTACCGTCAGGGGCAGGAGCCGCAGTACCGGCCGCTGGCATTCCAGTACGCCGATTTCGCCCAGTGGCAACGTCGCTGGATGGAGGCGGGGGAGCAGGAGCGGCAGCTGGCTTACTGGAAAGCGCAGTTGGGGGCCGAGCAGCCGGTGCTGCAGTTGCCGACCGACCGCCCTCGCCCCGTCGTGGCCAGCCATGCGGGCGCGCGGCACCTGCTGGTGCTCGACGAGGCATTGACCCAAGGCCTCAAGCGCTTGGCGCGCGAGCATGACGCCACCCTGTTCACGGTGCTGCTGGCCAGTTTCCAAGCTGTGCTGCACCGCTGCAGCGGGCAGATGGACATACGTGTCGGCGTACCGATCGCGAATCGTAACCGCCTGGAAACCGAAGGGTTGATCGGCTTTTTCGTCAATACCCAAGTGCTGAAGGCTCAATTCACCCGTGACATGACCTTCGAGGCACTGCTTGAGCAGGTCAAGCGCCATGCCCAGGGCGCCCAGGCGCACCAGGACTTGCCGTTCGAGCAACTGGTCCAAGCGCTGCAACCCGAGCGCAGCATGAGCCACAGCCCGCTGTTCCAGGTGATGTACAACCACCAGGCCCAGGGCCATCCACCCCTGCGCACGCTGGCAGAGCTGCACGTTCAGGACATGCCACGCCCGCAGCGCACCAGTCAGTTCGACCTGACCCTCGACACTGCCGAGGAGCAGGCACGTATTCACGCCGCCCTGACCTATGCCACCGAGTTGTTCGACGCCTCAACCATAGAAAGCCTGGCCCGCCAGTGGGTGGCGTTGCTTGAGAGTGTGGTCAGTCAGCCAGCGCAGCGTGTCGCCGCCCTGGCCCTGCTCGGCGCCGATGAACCGGGCCGAATCGCGCGCCAGTGGAACCCTGCCAATGTCCACTATCCGGCCGGCCACTGCCTGCATCAGCTCATTGAAGCCCAGGCCGCGCGCGCGCCGCACGCCATTGCGTTGAGGTTCCAGGCGGCGAGCATGACTTACGAGGTATTGAACCGTCAGGCCAACCGGCTGGCCCATGCCCTGCTGGAGCATGGCGTAGGGCCGGAAGTGCGGGTCGGCCTGGCAGTGCAGTGCGGGCTGGAACTGGTCGTGGGGCTGCTCGCCATCCTCAAGGCAGGTGGCGCGTATGTGCCGCTGGATCCGGACTATCCGCAGGATCGCCTCGCTTACATGCTGGAGGACAGCGGAATCGGGCTGCTGTTGACCCACGCCGAGCTGAAGGCACGGTTGCCGGTGAGCGAAGGTGTGCGATGCCTGGAAATCGACCAATGTGATAGTCGATTTGCGAAGTACGCCGTCGCCAATCCGGACACCCGCGTCAACGCGCAAAACCTGGCGTACGTGATCTATACGTCTGGGTCTACCGGGCGTCCCAAGGGAACCTTGCTCAGCCATTACAATGCGGTGCGACTGTTCCAGGCCACGCAGGGCTGGTTCAATTTCGATGCCAGTGATGTCTGGACGGTGTTCCATTCCTACGCCTTCGATTTCTCGGTATGGGAGCTTTTCGGTGCGCTGCTCCATGGCGGCCAGGCCGTCATTGTTCCCAAGGACGTGGCACGCTCTGCGGACGACTTCCACCAGTTGCTGGTCGACGCCCGGGTCACGGTACTCAACCAGACGCCGTCGGCGTTCAAGCAACTGATCCCAGTCGCTTGCCAAGCGTCGCCAGGTTCCCAGGCCTTGGCATTGCGGTGGGTGATTTTCGGCGGTGAGGCGCTGGATGTCATGAGCCTGGCTCCTTGGTTCGAACGCTTTGGTGATGCCCAGCCGCAGTTGGTCAATATGTACGGGATCACCGAGACCACGGTGCACGTTACTTACCGTCCGGTGACGCGCCAGGATTTGGCGGGAGCAACAGCCAGCCCCCTGGGGGTGATCATCCCGGACCTGAGCTGGTACCTGCTGGATGCTGAATTCAACCTCACCAGCCCAGGCTGCCAGGGTGAGCTGCATGTCGGCCAGGCGGGCCTTGCCCGCGGCTACCATCACAGGCCTGCGCTGACGGCCGAGCGTTTCGTGCCCGATCCGTTCGATACCAGCCCCGAGGGTGGAGGGCGCCTTTACCGCACCGGCGACCTGGCGCGCTGGCGCGCTGAACATTCGGTGGAGTACAGCGGGCGCATCGACCATCAGGTCAAGGTTCGCGGTTTCCGCATCGAGCTGGGCGAAATCGAGGCCCGGCTCCGCGATCACATCGGGGTTCACGAAGCCGTGGTACTCACGCAAGACGAGGGCGATGGCGCCCAGGTGGTAGCCTACATCGTGCCCGAGCAGAGCGCTGCACTGGACGATGCCGATACCCAACGCACGTTGCGTGAAAGGCTGCGCCATGCGCTCAGGGAACATTTGCCGGAGTACATGGTACCTGCGCACTGGGTGTTCCTGGCCAGGTTGACGCTTACCACCAATGGCAAGCTGGACCGCAAGGCGCTGCCTGCGGTCGATGCCAGCGCGTCCCAAGCCACCTTTGTCGCACCCAGGACCGCCGTGCAACAGCAAGTGGCGGGGCTGTGGGCAGAGGTGCTCAAGCTAGATCGAATCGGCCTTGATGATCATTTCTTCGAATTGGGCGGCCACTCGCTGTTGGCAGCTCAAGTCGTGGCGCGGGTGCGCAAGCTGGGGTATGGCGCGGTCAAGTTGCGTGACCTGTTCGACGCGCCACGGCTCGCGGACTTTGCCGCGCGGCTGGCGTCGGGCGCCGGGTTGGCCTCAGGTGAGCCGTCGGTTCCGCTGCAGGCATTCCCCGGCAAGACCAGCGCGCCGTTGGCGCTGGTACAGCGGCGGTTATGGATGGTCGAGCAGTTGAACCCTGGTGGTGCTGCCTACGCGATGCCCATGGCATTGCGCTTGCGGGGCGAATTGTCGTTGCCGTGCCTGGAGGCGAGCCTGCAGGCCCTGGTGTGTCGTCATGAAGTGCTGCGCACCACGTATGGGCAGGACGAGGAAGGCGAGCCGGTGGCACTGATCACCGATCAGTTGCAGGTGACCTTGCCGTACGAGGATATCTCCCATCTCGGACGTGCCGAGCAGCAGGCGCGCGTAGCCAGTCAGGCCTTGGCCAACGAGCACCACGTCTTCAACCTGGAGCAGGCACCGCTGCTACGGATGCAGGTGGTGCGCCTGGGGCCGCAGGAGCACGTACTGTTCTATTCGATGCACCACATCATTTCGGACGGCTGGTCCATGGCCCTCCTGGCCAACGAGCTGGTCGATACTTACGTACGGCGGCGCGACGGCGATACCGATCCGCTACCGCAGTTGGCGGTGCAGTATTCCGACTTCGCCCTGTGGCAACAGGCGCTTGAGCGCAACGGCGTACTCGAGCGGCAGGCTCAGTACTGGCGGCACCAGCTGCAAGGCTACAGTGGCCGGCTGACGTTGCCTGTTCGCGCTGCGGCGGACGGCATGGCCGGCGAGGAGGGGGGATGCGTACCGTTGCGGGTACCGGCAGCGCTCGCTGGACGGCTGGGCGCCATGGCCGACCAGGCACAGGTGACGTTGTACACCTTGTTGCTCGCGTCGTTCCAGGCCTTGCTGCACCAGCATAGCGGCAGCCGCGACCTGGTCGTGGGCATTGACTATGCCGGCCGGCAACACGCTGAGCTCGAAGGGTTGATCGGGTTTTTCGTCAACGTGCTTCCGGTTCGCTCGGTGCTAACCCCAGGTACGCCTTTCCTGAACTTCCTGGCGCACGTCAGGGACAATCTGCTCGGCGCCATCGACCATCAGGACCTGCCGTTCGACATGATCGTGGAGGCCGCTCACGTTGTGCGCCATAAGGGCGTCAGCCCGCTGGTGCAGGTGCTGTTCGTGATGAACAACGTACCGGTGGCTGGCCGCAGCATCGACGGCCTGACCCTGGAGCCGCTGGCCAGCATCAGCGAACACTCGAAGTTCGATATGGCGCTGTTCATCGAACAGACACCCGACGGCGGCCTCGACGGTCAGTGGCGGTTTGCATCAGGCGTCTTTGGGCGTGGAGATATCCAGACGTTGGTGGAGGGCTGGGTGGGCCTGCTCGAACACCTATCAAGTGACCAGAACCTGAGGTTGGAAACCATGAACATGCAGGTACACAACGACGCGGCGTCATCCGCTCCGGTGGCGGCGGGCAAGGCAAACAAGCTGGACAAGTTCCTCAAGAAGAATCAGCAGCGTCCGGCGGCCGGCGCGCAGAGCCCGGTGCGCGAATCGCTATTGGTGCCCTCTCAGGACTTCCCCTTGCTACTGGAACCGACCGACCCCGGCCTGGACGTAGTGGAGTGGGTGCGGCGCAATCGTCCGCTGATCGAAGAAAAGCTGGCCCGCCACGGCGGTATCCTGTTCCGCGGGTTCGCGGTGCCGGACAGCCAGGCGTTCGAGGCATTCGCCGAAGCCGTGCAACCCGGCCTCTACGGCAGCTATGGCGACCTGCCAAAGAAGGAAGGCGGGCAGAACACCTACCGCTCCACCCCATATCCGGAAAAGAAAATGATTCTTTTCCATAACGAAAGCGCCCATCAGGACAGCTGGCCGCGCAAACAGCTGTTCTTCTGCGAGTTGCCGTCACCGGTGGGGGGCGCTACCCCGGTGGTCGATTGCCGGCAACTGCATGACCGGCTTCCGGCGGCCCTGCGTGAGCGCCTGGCGAACAAGGGGCTGCTGTACGTACGCACGTTTACCGGCAAGCTCGATGTCTCCTGGCAGCACTTCTTCAAGACTGACCAGCGCAGTGAGGTTGAGGCGCGTTGCCGCAGTGCCGGCATCGAGTGGCGTTGGTTGGCGGGCGATGAACTGCAGATTCGTACCCCGTGCCCGGCCATCATCACCCACCCATCGACGGGCGCCAGGTCTTTCTTCAATCAGGTGCAGTTGCATCACATCTACTGCCTGGACGCCGATGTGCGTGAAGACCTGCTCACTCTCTTTGGCCTTGAGCGCATGCCGCGCAATGTCTACTACGGCGACGGTTCGCCCATCGAGGATGAGGTGATGCAACTGATCGGCGAGCTGTACGAGGCGTGTGCCGTTCGGTTTGACTGGCGCCAGGGCGATGTGATTCTGCTCGATAACATGCTGGTCGCCCATGCGCGTGATCCGTTCGAGGGGCCGCGCAAAATCGTCGTGGCCATGGGCGACATGATGCACCGCTCCGACATGGCCGGCCTGGCGCCCGCCGTGGCAACACGTGAACAGGAAGTAGACGTATGAACGATGTCACACTGGACGAACTGACCGTTACCTTTGCGCTGTGTCCAGAGCAGCAGCGGCGGATGGCCAGGCTTGCCACTGCCCGAACCTGGGCAGACGCGGTCCATGAACTGCGCGTGGATGTGCGCGGTGAGCTCGATACGGCACGCCTGCGGGCAGCGCTGAACGCGCTACCGCGGCTGCACCCGTCTCTGGCTGCCGGCGTGGCCCGTGTGCCCGGCTTCCACGGCTGGCGCTGGTGCGACGCTGGTGGAGAGAAACCGGCGATACTGCTGAGTATCGAGTCCGAGCTGCTGTCTCCGGAGGCGGCCCGGGAGCGGCATGCTGGCTGGCTTGCGCAGGCGTTTACGCCGGGGCAGGGCCCTTGGGTTGGCGCCTTGCTGATTCGACTCGCCCCTCAGCATTGGCAATTGAGCCTGGCCGCAGGGGTTGGCCTGGTGGATCAGGCCGGGTTGCAGATGCTTGGCCAGAGCTTGGCCGCCCTGTATCAGCAGCCGCATATGTGCGCGCAGGATGACGACGCACGCTTCGAGCAATACCTTGAGTGGCGTGCCGAAACCGCAACCGACGAAGATGCTCCCATCGCCGAACACTACTGGCGCGAGCAGGGCCTGACAGAACCTGCGCAGACGCCGATCGGCAGGTTGCCGTATCGGCTGGGCGATGACCAGGGCCAACCTGCGCGGCGTGTCCAGACGACTTTGGGGGAGGCCACCGTGGTCGCCTTGCAGCGTCAGGCGCTGGCACTGGCCATGAGCCCTGCGCAACTGATGCAAGCAGCCTGGTGGGCGCTGTTGAGCCGAGTCAATGGCGCAGCTCGGTTCCACGCCGTCTGGAGCCATGACAGCCGTGAGGATTACGACTACTTCTCGTCGTGTTGCGGGGTATTCGAAAAGTACTTGCCGATCGCCCTGTCAGTGCCTCAAGCGCTACCGTTCAGCGAATGGGCGATAGCCTTGGCTGGCCGGCTGAACGAGCATGTCACGTGGCAGGAATACTGGTGCTGGCCCGAGGGTGCGGCCTTGCCGGCCTATGGGTTCGCGGCGGTTGGGGTAGCAGGCGTTGCAACGGTGGGGCAGATGGCCTGGGACACCCGTGTCATTCCTGCCCCGCACCCGTCGCTGGAGGTCGCGTTGCAGGTGCAGATGGGGGACGCCCCTGAACATTGGGTGGTGGCACTGGACTATCTGCCCGACTGTTATGCCGCGGACTGCATGGAGCGCTTGCTGGAGCAATACGTTGAGCTGTTGCGCGGTGTGGGGGAAGATGCCACGGTTGCCGTGGCTGAACTGAACCTGGTAGGCGACAGGGAGTGGGCACGGCTGCAGGCCTTGTCGCCCCGTGACGAGGCCGGGGTGGCTCCACCCCTGCTGGTGCAGCGCATTGAGCACTGGATAAACCGCGCTCCGGAGCGCATCGTGGTGCAAGACGGTGCGAATGCCTTGACCTATGGCCAGTTGGGCCAGCAGGTCAGCGCGCTCGCCCAGGTGCTGTCCGCCCAAGGGGCAGGCCCGGGGCAGGTCGTTGCAGTGGTAGTGCCGCGCTCCGCCGACCTGCTCGTTGCCCTGTTGGCGACGTGGTGGGTGGGCGCGGCGTACGTGCCGTTGGACCCGCAGTGGCCAGTGGCACGGCAGATCCAGGTGGTTGACCAGGCCAAGGCGAAATGGGCCCTCGGTGATCCGGTCGCGCTCCAGGGGCTAGCCGCCCATGGTTTGGGCGTTGTCGACCCGCAGTCCGCCCGTGCCGTGGCGCCCAGTGCGCTGCAAGCTTGCGTGGCCTTGCAGGGCGACGAGAGCGCCTACGTGCTGTTTACCTCTGGTTCCACAGGTGTCCCCAAGGGTGTTGTCGTCGAACACCGCCAATTGGCCAATTACTTGGCCAGTGTCACCGAAACGTTGCAACTTCACGACTGCAACCAGTTCGCCTTCACCTCGACGGTGGCGGCGGATTTGGGCCACACTACGTTGTTCGGTGCCCTGTACAACGGGGGCAGTCTGCATGTCGCCGATGAAGATACGATGCGAATGCCGCGGCGCTTCGCCGACTACCTGACGACCTCGGGAGTCGATTGCCTGAAGATCGTACCGTCGCACCTCGCCGTATTGCTCGAGGATCCTGCCGCCGTTGTCCCTGCCACCGTAGTGCTCGGTGGTGAACCCCCTTCACCCGCGCTGGTACAGCGCGTCCTGCAGTTGCGTCCTGAATGCCGGCTGTTCAACCACTACGGGCCTACCGAAGCCACCGTGGGTGTGATGGTCCACCGTATCGAGTCGGCACCGGGTCAAGGCACCACGGTACCGCTGGGGCAGGTGCTGGCCGGAAACCAGGTGTATGTGCTGGATGCCCGTTTGCAACCTGTACCGTTGGGAGTGATGGGCGAGTTGCATATCGGCGGGCGGCAGTTGTGCCGGGGTTACCTGGATGCCGAGGCCGCCCCCCGTGCATTCGTCGCCCACCCGTTCCAGCCGGGTGAGCGCTTGTACCGCACCGGGGACTTGGCCCAATACCGCCCCGATGGTCGCTTGACCCTGCTGGGGCGGGCGGACCAGCAGATCAAGGTCAACGGTTTCCGCATCGAGCCCGGGGAGATCGAAGCCTGCTTGCTTGGGTTCTCCCAGGTCAAGGACGTGGCCGTCATCAGCCTGCCTGGCGATGAACCACAAGGCGGCGCGCAGCCGATTGCCTTCGTGGTGTTGCAAGGTGATCACGACCAAGGTGTGGCCAGCCTGCGTACCGAGTTGGCCTTGCAGTTGCCTGCCGCCATGCTACCGCGCCGCATTCACCCATTGGACCGGCTGCCGCGGCTCGCCAATGGCAAGGTCGACCGCAGGGCCCTTGCCAGCCTGGAGCCCCTGGAGGCGGCTGGCGCGGCCGAGGCACCCCGTGACCCGTTGGAGCAACTGCTGGCGCAGCGGATGGCGCGTCTGCTGGGCCGTGCACAGTTGGGCATCAACCACGACTTCTTCACGGCGGGAGGGCACTCGCTGCTCGCCATCAAGCTGGTCGCGGGCCTGCGCAAGCTGCTCAAGACCGAGGTCAGCCCTGCCATCGTCTTCGACCACCCGACAGTGTCGGCGTTGGCGGGTGCGATCAGGGCGCTTCCCGGCGTGGCGCCCGAGGGGCTGGACACAATTGTGCAAGCAGCCTTGCGCCTGGATGCCTTGACGCCTGAAGCCCGTGCAGCCTTGGAGGAGAAGGCCAGGCAACTGCGCAATCCCGCTCGCTGAGCCGCTGGTGAGGTGGCCGCCACCTACCGCGGCCTTGCTGGAAAAAAACATGTTTTTCTTAAATGGCAATCGCTCTCAAACGTATTGATAACGCGCCCGCCATCATCATGATATCAATGGTCGTGGTGGGTGACCTTTAGGGCGGGCAGGCGGCCGTCTCAACAGATATCTCCAGCTCATGAATCTATAACAAGGGCGGCACAATGAAATCAGAGAGCAAGCAGGCCCGAGGCAGGGCTGCTGCGATGCACAAAAGGGCACGCGCTATTCGCGTATCGGTATCGGCGGCTGTGCTGGCGTTGGGGAACGCCGCGTTCGCGCAGCCGGTCAAGGTCGACATTGCCAGCCAGCCGCTGGACACGGCCTTGCAGGAATTCGGCAAGCAGACCGGGTTGCAGGTGATCTACTCGAGTGACCTGATCAGGGGCGCCGCCTCCTCTCGGGTGTCGGGCAACCTGGAGTCCGACGCAGCCCTTCGCCAGTTGCTGCAAGGCACCGGCTACAGCTTCCACATTGAAAATGGCACGGTCATCCTCGAGGGCGCGCCCATGGGTAGCAACGCCATTGCGCTGGATGCGACGGCCATCACCAGCCAAGGCATGGGCGAAGTGACCGAAAACAGTGGGTCGTACACCACGGGTGGCGTCAGTGTCGGTTCCAAGACACCGACCACTCTGCGCTACACCCCGCAGTCAGTCTCGGTGCTGACGCGCCAGTTGCTTGACGACAAGGGCGCGGTAGAACTGCAGGATGCGCTCAAGTTCGCCCCCGGCATCACCGTGCAGAAAACCACGAGTAACGGCTTCAACTATTACTCGCGCGGGTTTGGCATCGACAGTATCCAGATCGACGGCGCGGCGCCGATGGCGCTCACATCGGTGGCGACCAGCTTCTATTCCCAGCGCTTGTACAACCTGGTCGAGTTCGACCACGTAGAGGTTTTGCGTGGGGCGGGTGCGTTATTTGGTGGCGTGGGGGACCCGGGTGGGGTAATCAACCTGGTACGCAAGCGTGCGTTGCCCGACTACCAGCTCAAGTTCGAAGCAGCGGCGGGTTCGTGGGACAACTATCGTTCGCAGATTGACATGACCGGCCCCTTGACCGAAGACAAGAGCGTTCGGGGCCGCCTGGTGGTGGCCTACACCGATCGTCAGTATTTCGTCGACAAGATGGCGACTGAACAGCCAACCATCTACGGCGTGGTGGAGGCTGACCTCAACCCCAGCACCACCCTGACCCTGGGGGGCATGTTTGAGCGCACCCATTCCAACAACTACCTTGGCCTTCCGCGCTACAGCAACGGAGATGACATCGGCCTTCCGCGCCATACTGGCCTGGGGCAGAACTGGTCGTATACCGATACCACGTCCCAGGAGATCTTTGCCAAGGTCGACCACTATTTCGATAACGACTGGAAGCTGAACGTTTCCTATACCAATACTCACGACTCCGGCTCGTCGCTGGCGGCAGTGACCGGGAACGCGGTCAACCCAGTGACCCTTGCCGGGCCTGTCTGGCGTGGTAGCTTCAACCGCTTCTGGACCAACGAGAACCTGGCCGACAGCAACCTGTCCGGGAACTTCGATGCGTTCGGGCGGGAGCACTCGTTCGTGCTCGGCGGCGACTACCAGCGAGTCACCAGTGAATGGAAGGGCTCGGGTGTGCTGTCCAACAGCGGCGCTGCGGCCAATGTGTTCGACCCTGGCTACTGGGACCCGAACCCAATTTCCTACGCCACGCCGCGGGACTACACGCCCAACACCCAGGTTCAGTATGGTCTGTACGGGCGCCTGACTTTGCAGGTTGCCGACCCATTGAAGGTGATCATCGGTGGTCGTGCCGCGCGCTATCACTTCGAGCAGACTTACAAGAATGCCGGGGTGGTGCAAAGCGACATCGATATGCGTGAGCCGACGCGTTTCGTGCCCTACTTCGGGACGATCTACGACCTGAACGATCAGTGGTCGCTGTATGCCAGCTACTCGAAGATCTTCAAGCCGCAGCAAAGCCTGCTGAAAGGGCCAGTGGGCAGCAACTCGGTGCTTGAACCGCTGGTGGGCAAAACCTACGAGTTCGGTATCAAGGGGGAGCTGCTGGACGGTGCCGTGAACACCAGCGCGGCGGTGTTCTACACCAAGCGTGAAAACGGTGCCGTGCAGGATCCCAACTACGCTGCCGAGTCCGTGTTGTTCGGTGGCAGTTGCTGCTACCTGAACGAGGGCGAGGTCGTCAGCAAGGGCGTGGAGCTGGAAGCCACGGGCGAGTTGCGCAAGGACTGGAACGTGACGGCCAGTTACGTGTACAACAACAACCGCAACAAGAGCGATAGCACGGCCTATAGCAGCATCACACCCAAGCATCAGGTCAAATTGTTCACCACCTACCAACTGCCGGACCGCCTGTCTGACTGGACCGTGGGTGGGGGTGTCAACCTGCAGAGCGCAACGTATGTCAGCGGCACGGCATCGCGCATCGACAGCAGCGGCGCTGTGGTGGAAACCGGTATTCCGTTCGACTATTCCCAGGCGGGCTACGCCATCTGGGATGCATTGCTCAAATACCGCGTCGATGATCACTGGACCCTGACGCTGAACGCCAACAACCTGTTCGACAAGGTCTACTACCAGACGGTGTCCAGCACCGTGAACGGCAACTTCTACGGCGACCCTCGCAATTACATGCTGACCCTGCGCGGCAGCTTCTAAAGCATCGGGCCACTGGCGACATCAACGGGTATGTCCTTGGTCAGGGCATACCCGTTCTTGCTTGGTCGCCGATACCAGGCCGGTGTTAAATTTGCTCGCACAACCTTCGTCTCTCTGGGATTGCCGTTTTCCTGCGTGATTCCAGACGAGGCCGTTCTCATGTCTTCCCTTACCCCCACCGACCATGACCTGCTGGCGCTGATGCTGGCGGATGAAACTGATGACCTGGACGCTATCCGCAGCGCCGGTACCCCGTCCGATTACCCTGCTTCATTCGCTCAGCAGCGGTTGTGGCTATGGCAGCAGATCAACCCTCAGGGCTCGGCTTACAACCTGCCCAAGGCGTTGCGCCTGCACGGCGCGCTGGATGTGCAGGGGCTGGAGGTGGCCTTGCAGCGTGTGCTGGAGCGCCACCAGGTGCTGCGTACCGCTTTCGACAATGTAGACGGCGTCGCGCGGCAGCGGGTCGTGCCGGTGAAAGGCCCATTGCTGCGCCACGTCGATCTTGTCCAGGTCCCTGTCGAGGAGCGCGAAGCGGTCATTGTGCAGCACATGCAAAACGAGGCCGAATACGTCTTCGACTTGACCCAGGCGCCCTTGCTGCGCGGCTTGCTGCTGGGTGTGGCGCCTGAGGAGCATGTGCTGATGCTGACCTTGCACCATATCGTCTCCGATGCCTGGTCCAATCCGCTGCTGCTGCAAGACATGTTTCAGGCTTACCTGAGCGCCAGCCAAGGCGATACCGCTGCGTTGCCTGCCTTACCCATCCAGTATGGCGACTACGCCCATTGGCAGCGTGAGGTTTACCCCCAGGGTGCTGCCTACGAGCGGGCGAAGGCGTACTGGCAAGCGTACCTGGCCGAACCCGTCGCACCGCTGCAGTTGCCCACGGACCGGCTGGGGGCGGATGACCGGGCCGCAGGCTTTCATCACATGACGCTGCCCAAGGCGCTGGTCGACAGCCTGCACCGCCAGTGTGAACGCCAAGGGCTGACCCCCTTCGCTTTTTTACTGGGAGCCTGGCAATTGCTGCTGGGGCGCTACAGCGGCCAGTCCTCGTTCGCCGTCGGCGTCCCCAACGCAGCCCGAAATCGAGTGGAAACCCAGGCGTTGGTGGGTTACTTCATCAATACCCAGGTGTATCGCGCGCAACTCGATGAAGCGCGTCCCAGCCTCGATTTCCTGCATGATGTCCGTCGCCATGCCTTGGCCGCCCTGGAGCATAGCGACTACCCGATCGAGTTGCTGGCGCGTGAAGCGGGCGGCCCGTTGTTCCAGACCTTGTTCAACTGGCGGGCCGGTGCGCAGGGCGAGCAGCCGCTGAGTCTGGGCGGGCTCGTGCTGGACTTCATGTCTGTGCGCCAGCGCGAAGCGAAGTTCGATCTGTCCATCGATGTCGACTACGGTGTCGAGGCGATCGATGTGGTCCTGGAATACCGTGCCGCGCTTTTCGATGCCCAGACGGTCGCCCGGCTGGGTGAGTACTGGGTCGTGCTGATGGAGGCCCTGGCCCATGACCCGCGACAAGCCATCGGTCGCCTGCCGCTGTTGAACCCGGCCCAGTACGAGCAGGCGGTTGCGGACTGGAATCCTGAGCCCACGGATCACGCGTCGCCGCGTTGCCTGCATGAACTGATCGAGGCGCAGGTGCGACGGGCGCCGCAGGCCACGGCGGTGGTGCTGGGAGATCTGCGGTTGACCTATGACCAGCTGAACCGGCGCGCCAATCAGTTGGCCCGGCGTTTACGTGAGGCGGGGGTTGGGCCGGACATCCTGGTGGGGCTTGCCCTGGAGCGCAGCCTGGAGCTGGTGGTGGCGGTCCTGGCGGTGCTGAAGGCAGGTGGCGCCTATGTTCCCCTCGACCCGCAATACCCTCATGAGCGCTTGGCCTACATGCTCCAGGACAGTGGCGTCGCGCTGCTGGTGACCCGGTCCGGACTGCTGGAACAGGTACCGATGCCTCACGCCTCGGTGCGCCTGGAGCTGGATGCGCACGCCGGCGAGCTGCAGGGCTATGACGAGACGGACCTGGAGCCTGCGACCATGCCCGATAACCTGGCGTACGTGATCTATACCTCGGGCTCCACCGGCAAACCCAAGGGCACCCTGTTGCCACACCGGAACGTGGTGAGGTTGTTCCAGGCCACCCAGGAGCATTTCCAGTTCGACCACCGCGACGTCTGGAGCGTTTTCCATTCCTATGCGTTCGACTTTTCCGTCTGGGAGCTGTTCGGTGCGCTGGTGCATGGCGGCCGAGCCGTCATGGTGCCCAAGGACGTAGCGCGCTCGCCCGAAGACTTTCATGCCCTGCTGGCACGCGAACAGGTCACGGTATTGAACCAGACGCCGTCGGCGTTCAGCCCATTGATCCCGGTCGCCTGCCAGGGTGCCCCACTGGCGTTGCGCTACGTGATATTTGGTGGCGAGGCATTGGACGTAAGGACATTGGCACCCTGGTTCGACCATTTTGGCGACGCAGCGCCGCAGTTGGTCAACATGTACGGCATCACGGAGACCACCGTGCACGTGACGTGGCGCCCCCTCGGCCGGCAGGACCTCGAGGCCTGTGTTACCAGTCCCTTGGGCGCGGTCATCAGGGACCTGTCGCTGTATGTGCTTGACGGTGACCTTGCGCCGGCCGCGCCAGGCACGCTGGGGGAGCTGCATGTGGGGCGTGCCGGTCTGGCCCGTGGTTACCACGGGCGGCCCGCGCTGACCGCCGAGCGTTTCGTGCCAGACCCTTTTGACCGCAGCGAGGCCGGCGGTGGGCGTCTTTACCGCGCAGGCGACCTGGCGCGTTATCGTGGCCGGGGTGAAGTCGAGTATGCCGGGCGTCTTGACCATCAGGTGAAGATCCGCGGCTTCCGCATCGAGCTGGGGGAAATCCAGGCGCGGCTGGTGGAGCACGCCGGTGTCGCCACCGCGGCAGTGGTCGACATCGATGCACCGGGCGGGCGGCAGCTGGTGGCCTACCTGGTCGCGCAAAAAGGGGGCGCAACGGATGCCCGGGAGCTATCCGTCCTGCGCAGCGAGGTGCGCGAACACCTCAAGGCGAGTCTGCCGGAGCACATGGTGCCGGCCCACCTGGTATGGGTAGACGTCTTGCCGCTGACGCCCAACGGCAAGCTGGACCGCACGGCCTTGCCGCCCCCGGATGGCAGCGAACTGCAAGGGCAGCACGTAGCGCCGAAGCCTGGGTTGCAGAGTGAGCTGGCGGCTATCTGGGACCAGGTGCTGGGGCTCGGCCAGGTCGGGGTAACCGATAACTTCTTCGAACTGGGTGGCCATTCGCTGCTGGCGACCCAAGTGGTGTCACGGATTCGCAGCGAGCTGGGCGCGGATATTTCGTTGGTCGAATTTTTCCGTCAGCCGACCATTGCCGAGCTGGCGCAAATCATTCAGCGCCGCAAGGAGGAGATGGACCCTGTCGCCGCCATTTTGAGTAAATCGCTGATGGATCTCAAACGTCTTACAGCTGGAGAGTTGAATGACTTGATTTCTTAATGGGAGAGCCAGAATGCAAGAGCTGCTTGAATCAGTCCGTACCTTGAGCCCGGAGGAGCGTCAGGCACTGGCTGTTCTGTTGAGGCGCCAAGGCATCAACCTGTACGCACTGACGCCCATCGAGCGCGCCAACACAAGCAGCCATGTGCAGGTCTCCTATGCACAGCAACGTCAGTGGGTGTTGTGGCAGTTGGAACCGCAAAGCTGTGCCTACAACATCCCATCGGCCTTGGGGCTGCAGGGGGCATTGGATATACCGGCCTTGCGCCAGAGTTTCGAGGCGTTGCAGCAACGCCACGAGGTGCTGCGCACGACGTTCGAGCAGGAAGGCGAACATGCGATGCAGGTCATCCATGCCGCGGCGCCTTTCGAGCTGCCCCTCGACTCGCTGCCCCACGGGCAGACCGTTGAACAGTACGTGCAATCCCAGGCCCGCCTGCCGTTCGACCTGGAACGCGGTCCCCTGTTGCGGGCCAGCTTGCTGCGCCTTGCCGAGGACGACCATGTGCTGGTGCTGACGGTGCACCACGTGGTGTCCGATGGCTGGTCGACACCGATCATGGTCGAGGAGCTCGTGCGCTTCTACGAAGCGTTCAGTACAGGCAGCGAAGCCAACCTGCCGCCGCTCCCCATCCAGTATGCCGACTATGCCGTATGGCAACGTCAGTGGATGGAGGCGGGCGAACAGGCGCGGCAGCTTGCTTACTGGCAGGCGCAGCTGGGGAGCGAGCAGCCGGTACTGGCACTGCCCATGGACCGCGCCCGGCCAGCGGTTCGCAGCAACCAGGGCGCTAAGGTTGGCTTCGATCTGGCGCCTTCGCTGGTGCGCGACCTCAATAGCCTGGCCCAGCAACAGGGCGTGACGCTGTTCATGCTTTTGCTGGCCAGTTTTCAGACATTGTTGCACCGCTACAGTCGCCAGGATGACATCCGGGTCGGGGTGCCCGTGGCGAACCGCAACCGTGTGGAGACCGAACGGCTGATCGGCTTTTTCGTCAACACACAGGTCTTGAAGGCTGAGTTCGACAGTGCCATCACGTTTGTCGGGTTGCTCCAGCAGGTGCGCCAGACGGCCTTGGACGCTCAAGCCCATCAGGACTTGCCATTCGAACAATTGGTGGAGGCCCTTCAGCCCGAGCGCAGCTTGAGCCACAGCCCGTTGTTCCAGGTCCTCTACAACCACCAGACACAGGTCGCGCAGCTGGGGCGGCAGGTGTCAGGCCTCAAAGTGCGGGGGCTCGAGTGGGAAGGGGGCACCTCTCAGTTCGATCTGGCGCTGGGCACCATCGAGCATCAGGACGGTATCGCCGCCACCCTCACCTACGCACTGGACCTGTTCGACGCCGACACGGTGCAACGCATGGCGCATCATTGGCAGCGGCTGCTACAGGCCATCGTGCAGGACCCTGGCAAGCGCGTTGCCGAACTCGCCTTGCTCGCGCCGGACGAGCATCAGCGCATTATTGCGGACTGGAACCCCGAGGGTGCCCATTACTCAGCCCACCTCTGCCTTCACCAGTTAATCGAAGCCCAGGCGGCTCATGCACCTGAAGCCACCGCGCTCGTGTGCAATGATCAGCGGCTCAGTTATGCCTGGCTCAACCAGCGTGCCAATCGCCTGGCCCACAGGCTGCGCGCTCAGGGTGTCGGCCCCGACGTGCGCGTGGGCCTGGCAGTGGAACGCGGCCTGGACATGGTCATCGGCCTGCTCGCCATTCTCAAGGCCGGTGGCGCCTATGTACCGATCGACCCTCACTATCCGACGGACCGCCTCTCGTACATGATCAGCGACAGCGGGGTTTCCCTGCTGTTGACGCAATCGCACCTCATGACCGTTCTGCCCTTACCCGAGGGTGTCCAGGCCTGGATGCTCGACGAAGAACCGGCCGAGCGTGGGGGGCAGCACGATGACAATCTGCCCAACCTGACGCATCCGGACAACCTCGCCTACGTCATCTACACCTCAGGCTCCACCGGTAAGCCCAAGGGCACGCTGCTGACCCATCGCAATGTCGTGCGCTTGTTCGAGGCTACCCAGGGCTGGTTTGAATTCGGTGCTGAAGACGTCTGGACAGTCTTCCACTCTTACGCATTCGATTTCTCGGTCTGGGAATTGTTCGGTGCGCTGCTGCACGGCGGCTGCGCCGTCATCGTGCCGGCCGATATCGCACGCTCCCCAACCGACTTCCACGCCCTGCTGGTACGTGAACGGGTGACCGTTCTGAACCAGACCCCCTCGGCTTTCAACCCGTTGGTGGCCGTGGCGACCGACCACTCGACGCCTCCAGCACCATTGGCCTTGCGCTATGTGGTGTTTGGTGGGGAAGCGCTGGATGTGGGCCGGTTGCGGCCGTGGTTCGAACGTTTCGGCGATCGGCAACCCCGCCTGATCAATATGTACGGCATCACCGAGACCACGGTCCACGTGACTTACCGGCCGGTGGGCATCGAAGACCTCGGGGAGCAGGCGGCCAGCCCTATCGGCAGGGTCATTCCCGATTTGTCCTGGTACCTGCTCGATGGCGACCTGAATGTGGTCGCGCCTGGCTGCAGCGGCGAATTGCATGTTGGCCAGGACGGCCTCGCCAGGGGGTATCACGAGCGGGCGGCGCTGACGGCGCTGCGCTTTGTTCCCAACCCCTACGATACCAGCGCACAAGGAGGTGGCCGCCTGTATCGCTCCGGGGACCTGGCCCGCTATCGCGCCCAAGGGGTGATCGAATACGCCGGGCGCATAGACCACCAGGTGAAAATTCGCGGCTTTCGCATCGAGCTCGGGGAAATCCAGGACCGCTTGCAACGTTGTGTCGGAGTGTGTGACGCCGTGGTGCTGGATGTCGATGGGCAAGCAGGCAAGCAACTTGCCGCGTACCTGGTGCTCGACGCCCAAGCCCGCGCTCACGACCCTTCGACGCTGCGTATGCAGATGCGTGAGCATCTGAAGGCTGAACTGCCCGATTACATGGTACCTACCCACCTGTTGTTCGTTGAAGCGCTGCCGCTGACGGCCAACGGCAAGTTGGACCGCAAGGCGCTGCCGGCACCGGATATCAGCCAGCAACAACAGGCTTATGTGGCGCCACGAACGGCGTTGGAACAGCGAATCGCGGCGATCTGGGCCGACGTGCTGAAAGTCGAGCAAGTGGGGCTGCAGGACAACTTCTTCGAGCTGGGGGGGGATTCGATCATCTCGATCCAGGTGGTCAGCCGCGCGCGGCATGCCGGCATTCGCTTCACCCCCAAGGAGCTGTTCCAGCACCAGACCGTTCAGGGCCTGGCCGGTATCGCCCGGGAAGGAGAGCTCGGCGGCCTGCAGGTCGACCAGGGGCAGGCTAGCGGCGAGGCGGTGCTGGTTCCTATCCAGCAGCATTTCTTTGAACAATCCATGCCTGAACGTCACCACTGGAACCAATCGCTGTTGCTGGTGCCCGGCAATATTTTGCAGCCGCTGTGGCTGGAACAGGCCCTGCACGCAGTGGTCATCCAGCATGATGCCCTGCGGTTGAGCTTTACTCATGCGAGGGATCAAGGCTGGGTCGCGCGTTACCACGGCGTGGGCCAGGAACCGACCCCGCTGCTGTGGACAGCGGCGCCCACCGACACCCTGGCACTGGAAGCGGTGTGCGACGAGGCACAGGCCAGCCTGAACCTGGCTGAGGGCCCGTTGCTGCGCGCCGTACTGGCCAGTCTGCCCGACGGCAGCCAGCGCTTGCTGCTTGCCATCCACCACCTGGTGGTCGATGGCGTGTCCTGGCGCATCCTGCTGGAAGACCTGCAAACGGCCTACGGCCAGGTGGCGGCAGGTCAACCGGTCCAGTTGCCTGCCAAGACCAGTTCCACCCAGGCCTGGGCCCAACGTCTGCAGGCGTACGCGTACAGTCCCGTGCAGTGCCAGGAGCTCGCCTATTGGCTGGGGCAAGCGCCGGCGGCAGGCTACACGTTGCCGTGCGATAACCCGCAAGGCTCACTGCAGGCGTGCCATGCCGCGACGGCACACACGCGTCTGGACAAGGCACTGACCCGTCAGCTGCTGCAACAGGCGCCGGCCGCCTACCGGACGCAGGTCAACGACCTGCTGCTGACGGCCCTGACCCGTGTGCTTGCTCGCTGGACAGGCACGCGCGAGGTATTGATCCAGCTGGAGGGCCATGGGCGCGAAGAGCTCTTCGATGACATCGACCTGACTCGCACGGTTGGCTGGTTCACCAGCCTGTTCCCGGTGAAGCTCAGCACAATGCCCGAGCTGGACCGTTCCATCAAACAGGTCAAGGAGCAGTTGAGGAGCATCCCCAACAAAGGCATGGGGTTCGGGATCCTGCGATACCTGGGGGAGCCATCGACGCAACAGCTGTTGGCCAGCCAGGCGGCTGCGCGCATTACCTTCAACTACCTGGGGCAATTTGATGCCAGCTTCACCGACGAGCAGTCCGCCCAGGCTGGGCAAGGCGCCATGTTCCGCCCAGCTCAGGAAAACGGTGGCGCGACCCAGGGCGCCGGCGTCGAGTTGAGCAACTGGTTGTCGCTCAACGGCCGGGTGTACCGCGGTGAGCTGAGTGTCGACTGGAGTTTCAGCCGCGACATGTTCGCTCCCCAGACCATCCAGCGCCTGGCCGACGCCTACGCTATCGAGCTCAAGGTGCTGATCGAACATTGCCTCAGCGCGGCGGCCGGCGGCGTGACACCCAGCGACTTCCCCCTGGCGCACTTGCAACAGCAGCAATTGGACAACCTGCCCATGCCGGCGCGGGAAGTGGAGGACATCTATCCGCTGTCTCCCATGCAGCAAGGCATGCTGTTCCACTCGCTGTACCAACAGGGTGGCGGTGACTACATCAACCAGATGCGGGTTGACGTGCGAGGGCTGGACGTGGACCGTTTCCGCCGGGCATGGCAAGCTGCGGTCGACCGTCACGAGGTGCTGCGCGCCAGTTTCGTGACGCAGTTCGAGCAACCGCTGCAAGTGATCCGCAAGAACATGCGCCTGCCCTTCGTCAGCCTGGACTGGTGTGGACGGACTGGAGTGCAGGACAGTCTCGATGCGTGGGCGCACGCCGACCGCCAGGCAGGGTTCGACCTGCAGGGCGAACCGTTACTACGAGTGGCGGTGATTCGCACCGAGCAAGACCTGCACCATGTCATCTACACCAGCCACCACATCCTGATGGATGGCTGGAGCAACTCGCAGTTGCTCGGCGAGGTTCTGCAGACGTATGCCGGCGAGCTCGGCCAGCCATTGACCAGCCGTTATCGTGACTACATCCAGTGGCTGCAACGTCAGGATAAGCAGCAGAGCGAGGACTTCTGGCGCGAGCAGGTCAAGGAACTGGAGAATCCCACCCGTCTGGCCCAGTCCATGCCCGTGGATAAACAGGTCGAGGCAGCGGGCCAGGGTGATCACTTCCAGGTCTGGGAAGCTAGACGTACCCGTGAGCTCACTGATTTTGCCCGCCAGCAACGGGCCACCGCCAATACCCTGGTGCAATGCGCCTGGTTGTTGCTGCTGCAGCGTTATACCGGCCAGGCGTGCGTAGCATTTGGCGCCACGGTCTCGGGCCGGCCTACCGACCTGCCCGGTGTCGAGCAGCAACTGGGGTTGTTCATCAACACCCTGCCGGTCATTGCCGCACCGCAGCCTAGCTGCACGGTGGCACAGTGGATCGAACAGGTGCAAATTCAGAATTTGCGCCTTCGTGAACATGAGCACAGCCCTCTGTATGAGGTGCAGCGTCTGGCTGGCTCCGGTGGGGAGGGGTTGTTCGACACCTTGCTGGTATTCGAAAACTACCCGGTGTCCGAAGCGCTGCAACAGGGCACCCCCGGCGGTTTGGCATTTTTCGCCACCCGCACCCATGAGCAGACGAACTACCCCTTGACCTTGTTGATTGGCCTGGGGGAGACCCTGACGGTCCACTATCGCTACGACCGCCGGCTGTTCAGCGAAGCGAATATCCGGCAGGTGGCCGAACACTTTGGCCAATTGCTGGGCGCGCTGATCAGGCAACCGCACCAGTACCTTGGTGAGCTATCGATGCTGGGGGCGAGCGAGCACGAACAGGTCGTTTACCAGTGGAACAGCACGCAAGCCGGCTACCCCGCGGCCAGCCTGCAAGCGCTGATTCAAGATCAGGTTGTGGCGACCCCTGGGGCGCCGGCGCTGGTGGTCGACCAGCAGGTGTTGACTTACGACCAGCTCAACCGCCGTGCCAACCGTCTGGCCTGGCACCTGCGCCAGCGCGGCGTGGGGCCTGATGTGCGCGTGGGCATCTGCATGGAGCGCTCGGTCGAGATGGTGGTGGGACTGCTGGCCATCATCAAGGCTGGCGGTGCTTACGTACCGCTCGACCCTGAATACCCGGTTGATCGGTTGCGCTATATGATCGAGGACAGTGGCATCGGCCTGCTATTGACCCAAGGGCACCTGGTAGAGCAACTGCCACTGGACAATACCGTTGACGTCCTGCTGCCCGATGATCACGCCCTCAGTGAGGAGCATGCTGATGACGCGAACCTGCCCATCGAGACTCACGGTGACAACCTCGCGTACGTGATCTATACCTCCGGCTCGACGGGGCGGCCCAAAGGTGCAGGCAACAGTCATGCGGCCTTGGTCAACCGCCTGTGGTGGATGCAGCAGGCTTATATGCTGGACGCCAGCGACAGTGTGCTGCAAAAAACGCCGTTCAGTTTCGACGTGTCGGTGTGGGAGTTTTTCTGGCCCCTGATGGTCGGCGCGCGGCTGGTCATGGCTGGGCCCGGGGATCATCGCGATCCTGCGCGTCTCGCCCAGCTGATCAGCGAACACCGTATCACCACGCTGCATTTCGTGCCGTCCATGCTTCAGGCGTTCGTTGACAGCCAGCCAGGCGCCGTTGCCTGTGCGCCGTTGCGCCGCGTCGTCTGCTCGGGAGAGGCGTTCTCGGCTGAGCTGCAACGTCTGGCCATGGCCGGGCTGCCAGGGGTGAGCTTCCACAACTTGTACGGGCCTACCGAAGCGGCCATCGACGTTACCTTCTGGCGCTGTGTGGAGGATGGCCGTTCGAGCGTGCCGATCGGCAGACCGATCGCCAACCTGGCGACCTATGTGCTGGACGCTGAACTCAATGCGCTGCCTGCGCAGGTCACGGGAGAACTGTACCTGGGGGGCGCGGGGCTGGCGCGCGGCTATCACCAGCGTCCGGGACTCACGGCCGAGCGCTTCGTCGCCAGCCCGTTCCAGCCAGGCCAGCGGTTGTACCGTACCGGAGACCTGGCGCGGATGCGCGAGGACGGTGTGATCGAGTATGTGGGGCGCATCGACCATCAGGTCAAGATCCGCGGCCTGCGCATTGAACTGGGTGAGATCGAAGCGGTGCTGCTGGAACAGGCGGCGGTGCGTGAAGCGGTAGTCGTGGCGATCGACACCGCCACAGGCAAGCAGTTGGTGGCTTATGTGGTGTTGGGGCAGGCCGACGCGCTGGAGGCGCTCAAGGCTAGCCTGGCCGGCCAACTGGCAGCGCACATGGTTCCGTACCACTACGTGGCACTGGACAGAATGCCGCTGTCACCCAACGGCAAGCTGGACCGCAAGCGCCTACCCGCCCCCGAGTTTGGGGCGGCGGCCCAGGCGTATGTCGCGCCAAGCTCCGCTACCGAGCAGCGCCTCGTTGCCATCTGGCAAGCCGTGCTGCACCAGGAGCGCATTGGCGTCAACGACAACTTTTTCGAGCTGGGAGGGGACTCCATCGTCTCTATCCAGATTGCCAGCCGCTCACGCCAGGCCGGGATGGAGGTCTCACCCAAGCACGTATTCGAACACCAGACCATTGCGCAACTGGCCGTGGCCATCGACGCACAGCCAGGGGAGGTACAGGCGCCACGGATCGTTGAACCGCTGATCGTCGCTGCTGACCAGCGGGCGCTTCTGCCGGTAGCGGCCGCCGACATTGTCGATGTGTATCCGCTGTCCCCGATGCAGAAGGGCATGCTCTACCACTCCATCGAAGACAGTGAGCAGAGCCTGTACATCAACCAGGTCAGCCTTCCTGTCAGTGGCCTGGACGTTGATCGTTTCGTCCGTGCCTGGGCCGCGGCGTCGTCGCGGCACGACGTGCTGCGCACCAGTTTTCACTGGCTCGGCCTGCAAGAACCCCTGCAAGTGGTGCATCACCATGCACCGATGCCCTGGCGAGCGTTGGATTGGCGCGACGAGGACTGCACCGAAGTTGCCGTGCAGGCGCTGGCGCGCGAGGAGTGGGCACGCGGTTTTGACCTGACTCAGGCGCCCTTGCACCGCCTGGTCGTGGTCCGCGTAGGCGACCAGGACTACCAGCTGATCTGGACCAGCCACCATATTCTGCTGGATGGCTGGAGCACGTCACGGTTATTTGCCGAGGTGATGCAGCATTACCAAGGCCAACCGGTGGTCGCGGCCCCAGGACGCTACGGCGAGTTCATCGCCTGGCTGCATGGCCAGGATCGTCAGCAGCAGGAGCAGTTCTGGCGTGATAGCCTGGCCAACAGTGAAGCAACGTCCCTGAGTCAGGCCATCCACCCGCGCCACGAGTCGCAGCAGCAAGGTCACCACGCACTGTATTCGCGCTGGGACCGGCAATGGACTGCCCGCATGCAGGACCACTGCCGCCGCCTGCGAATCACCCCCAATACCCTCATTCAGGGGGCGTGGCTGCTGTTGCTGCAACGCTACACCGGGCAGCGTAATGTAACGTTTGGCGCTACCGTCGCCGGTCGTCCCGAAGGCCTGGCCCATGCCGACACCACGCTGGGCTTGTTCATCAATACGCTGCCGGTGTCGCGGACGGTGGATCCGCTCGCGTGCCTGGCAGACTGGTTGCGGGAACTGCAAGCCTACAACCTGGAACTGCGCCACTGGTCGCATACGCCGCTCAACGATGTCCAGCGCTGGGCCGCCAAGGCAGGGCAAGCGTTGTTCGATAGCATCATCGTGTTCGAGAACTACCCCATCGATGACAGCCTGCGCGAAACCGCAGACCACGAGCTTAGCTTTGGTGCCTCCAGCGGCGTGGGGGTCACCAACTTCCCGATGGATCTGGCGGTGAACTTGAATGACACCCTGGAGATCGAGTACCTGTACCTGCGCAACCGCTTCGATGAGCGCACCGTCGAGGGGATACGCGAGGTCATGGAGGCGACGCTGGAGGCAATGTTGCGCGAGCCCCAGGCACGGCTCGGCAACCTGGACTGCCTGCCCGCCCGCCAGCGCGAGGCGGCCGCGCAGTGGGGAGCGGCACCGAGCAATGAGCTTCGCGTTATGTTGTTGCCTGACCTGATCGCCGAGCAAGCGCGACGCCAGCCCGGTGCCACGGCATTGATCTGTGGCGAGCAGCAGTTGACCTACGCACAACTGGAGCAGCGCGCCAGCGAGCTTGCACAGGCGCTGCGCAGCCACGGTGCCCGTCCTGAACGTGTGGTCGGTGTGGCTCTGGAACGCTCGGTGGACTTGGTGGTCAGCCTGTTGGCAGTCATGAAAGCGGGGGCGGCGTACGTCCCCCTTGACCTGGAGTACCCGCCGCAACGCCTGGCCTGGATGATCGAAGACTCCGGCATGGAACTGTTGATCACTCGCCCGGCCTTGGGCGCTGTGCTACCTGCCCTGGACGGTGTTCAGGTCATCGAGCCCGAAGCCTGTGCGGTGCCCGCAGCATTGCCCTTGCGGGCGGCAGGGCTTGATGAACGAAACCTTGCCTACCTGATCTATACCTCCGGTTCGACGGGCAAGCCCAAGGGCGTGGCCGTCAGCCACGGTCCTTTGAGCCGCCACTGCCAGGCGATCGTCGAGCGCTACGAGATGGGACCGCAGACACGCGAGCTGCATTTCATGTCGTTTGCCTTCGACGGCGCCCAGGAGCGGTGGCTGAGCACTTTGTCCAGTGGCGGCACCCTGGTGGTGCGCGACGGTGATATCTGGACCGCTGAGCAGACGCTGGATGCCTTGTGGCAGTACCGTATCAGCATCGCCTGCTTCCCGCCGGCCTACCTCAAGCAGCTGGCTGAAGTCGTCGAGGCCGGGATGCGCGCTGCGCCACCGGTGGATATCTATTGCTTCGGCGGCGATGCGGTCTCTGAACAGACGTTTGAACAGGCCAAGGCCGCCTTGGCGCCGCGCTGTTTCACCAATGGCTATGGCCCCACTGAAACCGTGGTCACGCCACTGCTTTGGAAAGTCGACGCTAGCGAGCATTGCCAAGCCGCGTACGCCCCTATCGGCCATGCCGTCGGCTTGCGTTCACTGCAGGTAGTGGACGATCAATTGAACCCGCTGGCGGTCGGTTTTACCGGTGAGTTGATGATCGGTGGTGACGGGATCGCGCGTGGTTACCATGCCCGGGCGGCGTTGACGGCGGAACGCTTCGTGCCAGACCCTTTCGGTGCCGAAGGGGCGCGCATGTACCGCAGCGGTGACCTGGTACGCCGACGGGAAGAGGGCGTGTTGGACTATGTGGGTCGTATCGACAACCAGGTCAAGGTGCGTGGGTTCCGTATCGAACTGGGTGAAATCGAAGCATGCCTGAGGCGTCAGCCGACGGTGCGCGACGCACTCGTGATCGCCCGTGAGGGCATATCGGGCAAGCAACTGGTTGGCTACGTAGTGGGCCAGGAGGACGCCCGTGCCAATGATCTGAAAGCGGCGCTGGGAGCTTCGTTGCCCGACTACATGGTGCCCACGCAGATCATGGTCATGGCCTGTTTCCCGGTGACCCCCAACGGCAAGGTTGACCGCAATGCGTTGCCGGAGCCTGAGTTCATTTCAAGCGCCTTCACCGCACCTCGCGACGAGCGCGAGCGGTTGCTGGCCGGTATCTGGGCCCAAGTGCTGCAAGTCGATGAAGTGGGCATTACCGACAATTTCTTCGAGCGCGGTGGGGACTCGATCCTCAGCCTGCAGGTTGTGTCCAAGGTGCGTAACCATCCCGACCTGGACCTTGAACTCAAGCTGCGCGACCTGTTGCGTTACCAGACCATCGAGGCGATCGTGGCCAACGCCGATCCGGCGCAGGCGAGCCAGGTCGCCCTGACCAGTACGGTCGAGCGAGGCTGGTTCAGCCTGCTGCCGATCCAGGAGTGGATGTTCGCCGAAGGCATGGAGGCGCCGGGGCATTTCAACCAGGCACTGATGCTCAAGCCCCGTGCCCCACTTGACCTCAAGGCGCTGGAACAGGCGCTGATCTGTATCGAGCGTCAGCATGATGCGTTGCGGTTGCGGTTCGGCCGCCAGGGCAATCGCTGGATGCAGTGCTACCACGACGAAACGGCTTCGCCAGCCCCCCTGCTGCAGTGTCACGACGTGGCGGACAGCGAGGCGCTGATGGCCCTGGCCAATCAGGCCCAGCGCAGCCTGGACCTGCTCCAGGGGCCTGTGTGGCGAGCGCTGCACGTGCGACTGGCCGATGGCCAGGCGCGACTGCTGCTGATCATCCACCACTTGGTGGTCGATGGTGTGTCGTGGAGGGTACTGCTCGATGACCTGCAGGTGGCGTACCACGCCTTCGCTGGGGCGCAGGTGCCCCGGCTGCCGGAACGCACCAGTACGTACCGCGCCTGGGTCGAACGCCTGACCGCGCAGGCGGCGGACATCGCCCAGCAGCAGGGGCAGTGGTGGCTGGAGCAAGTGCGCCCCGTCGTTCAGCCATTCCCCTGTGACAACCCGCGTGGGCGTAATGAGGTCAGCGAGCAGGCGACGGCACGGATTCATCTGACCCGGGAGCAGACGGCGCAATTGCTCAAGCAAGCGCCAGCCGCCTATCGCACTCAGGTCAACGACCTGCTGCTGACCGCGCTGGCCCGAGCGCTGTGCCATTGGGGCCTACAGGACACTGCCCTGGTGCAACTGGAAGGGCATGGTCGCGAAGACCTGTTCGAGGGCATTGACCTGTCCCGTACTCTAGGCTGGTTCACCAGCATGTTCCCGGTACGCCTGGCGCCCGGCGCACATGCGTCGGTCGGTGAGTCGATCGTGGCCGTGCAGCGCCAGCTGGCGGCAATTCCCGACAAGGGCCTGGGCTATGGGGTACTGCGCTACCTTGGTGAGCCCGCACTGAGCCAGCGCCTGGCTGAATCGGAGCAACCGCGGGTAACGTTCAACTACTTCGGGCAGTTCGACCAGAGTTTCGATGAGCAGGCACTGCTTGAACCGGCGCCCGAAGGCGCAGGCGAATGCTTCAGCCCCCGCGCTCGCCTGGCCAACTGGCTGGAAATAGTCGGCCAGGTCTACGACGGCGCGTTGTCGTTGCGGTGTGTCTACAGCCAGCGGCGCTATCGGCCAGAGACCGTGCAACGGCTGATGGACGAATACCGTCTGCAGTTGCAAGGCTTGATCGAGCACTGCGTGGCGGTGGCGCGTTGACCCGCGCCCATGAATTTTTGGAGGAAGACTATGTTGCATAGTGAACTGGAAGCTTTCCTCGACCTGGCGGCGTTGAACGCCGACAGTCAGGCGCTTCATCATTTGCCACCGGCCGACGCGCGCCAGGCCTTTGAGCGCGCCACGCAACGGCTGCGCTGGCCAGCGCCGACCGATCTGCACGTCCAGGACCTCAGCATGCCCGTGCGTGACGGCACGCGGCTACCGGTGCGCCTGTACCGGCCCGCCGGTCAGGAGCAGGCGCGGCTACCGGTACTGGTGTATTTCCACGGCGGTGGCTTTGTCGTGGGGAGTTTGCAGTCTCATGATGGCGTGTGTCGCGAACTCAGCGCGCGGGCCGGATTGGCCGTGCTGGCGGTCGGCTATCGCCTGGCCCCCGAGCACCGTTTCCCGACGGCGTTCGAGGATGGCGAGGACGCGCTCAGGTGGTTGGCCGGTGCTGCGCCCGATCTTGCGCTGAGCCTCGATGGCGTGGTGCTGGGCGGCGACAGTGCCGGCGCCACCATCGCTGCGACCCTCGCCATTCAGGCGGCCCGGGAGGGGGCCGCCGCCCCCGTGGCCATCGCCGCGCAATTGCTCTGCTACCCGGTTACCGATGCTCGCGATGCCCACGTGTCCAGAACATTGTTCGGTGAAGGGTATCTATTGGAAAGTGAGACTCTTGAGTGGTTTTACCACACTTTTGCCCGCGTACCGGAGGACCGCGGTGACTGGCGCTTTTCCCCCTTGCACGCCCCGGACCTGAGCGGCGTCGCGCCAGCGGTTGTCTTGCTCGCCGGGCTTGACCCGCTGCTGGACGAAGGCCGGGCCTATGTAGCTCGCCTGCAGGCGTCGGGTGTCGAGGTGGCGAGCATCGAGGTTGCCGATCTGACCCATGACATGCTGCGCATGACGTCGGTGGTGCCTCAGGTCAGCGCCGTCTACGACCGGCTGGTGACTGAACTGTCAACAGTGCTGCGCACGGCGCAGCCTGCCTGAAACACAACATGGGCCGTTCTGGCCCATGTCTTTTTTCTCTTGCCGAATCGCCAGCCTGCTGTCAGGCAGGGCAGGGCACGGTCACCACCTTGCCGGCCTCCATCCGCACCAGATGGTCTGCGACGTCGAAATAACGGTCATCGTGGCTGATGACGATGATGGTCTTGCCCAGTTGCTTGAGCTCCGGCAGCAGCTCGGTGTAGAACACCCGTCGGAACGTCGGGTCCTGATCAGCGGCCCATTCGTCGAAGACCAGCACCGGGCGTTCCTCTACCCACGCATTGATCAACGCCAGTCGCTTGCGTTGGCCCGTGGACAAATCGGTGGTAGTGAATACACCGTCCTGAATGCTGACCTTGTGGTCGATCTCCAGTCGCTCCAGGTAGGCCTGGGCGTCAGTGGTGACGTGCCGACCCGCCAGTGCCGGGTCATCGAACAGGTAATAATCGGAGAAAATGGTCGTGAACAACTGGCGGTAGTCGTCCCGGGTCTGTGCGGTCACCGCGTGTCCGTCCAGGTGGATCTCACCCTGCTGGGGAGCGTAAAGCCCCAGCAGCAACTTGATCAAGGTCGTCTTGCCACAGCCGTTCTCACCCACGATGAAGACGATGTCCCCCTGCTGGATATCCAGGTTGACCGGGCCCAGGGTGAAGGGCGCGGCGCCGGCCACGGGGGGGAAGCCATAGCATACATTGCGCAATTGCAGGGACGAGAAATTGCCGCGCGGCGGTGCACCTTCCTCCATGAGCAGATGCGGTTCCGGTGAAGAGAACTGTTCGGCCAGTTCGGCGATTCGACGGAAGGCGATCTGTGCACGGCTGACGATCGGCAGTGTGCCGACCAGATGCTCCAGTGGGCCCTTCATGTAGAGCAGCACCAGTACGAAACCGCTCATCACGGTCTGGTCCGCGCTGGGCCACAGCGACTGCAAGGTCAGCGCCAGGCCGATCACCACGAAAAACAGCATGGAGCCGAAAGTCTTGGCCACCACGAAGGTGTTGATGGAGCGAATCTGGGTATCGCGGATCAGGTCCGCGGTCCCCAGGATATGGCGGTTGAACATGCGCTGGCGCCGGGGGCGGTGGATGCGCAGCTCCTTGGCGCCGCCAGCCACTGCGTTATAGTGCCTTTGCAATTCGTCTTCGGCATCGCGCGCCGCATGGAAACCTTTGATGCCCTTGGCCCTGGCCAGGTACTGCGCCGTGGTGCCAATGGCGATCGCCACCAGCATCAGCGCGAACATGGGCCAGGAAAGCATTGCCAGGTAGCCCAGGCACCCCAGCGTGACGGTCAGCGAGATCGCCAGCGGCGCGAATGCGAAGGCGAAATCGCTGATGGTGTCGACATCGTGGGTCAGTACCGGAATCAACCGGTGGCTACGGTAGCGCTCGATCTGCTCGATGGGCGCCGACAGCACCTTTTCGCCCAGGTCTTTGCGCAGCGAAGCAATGACATGCTGCCCGACGCGGTTGGTGCCGACGTCCGAGAGAATCGAGCTCAACAGGGCCAGCACGCACAACCCAGCGAACAACCAGACCACACTGTGCGTCAACCCGCCTTCTGCGTGCAATGCCCGATTGATGGTGGCCAACAGGATGGTGATGCTCAGCCCCCCAACGATGCCGAGTGCAATGGAAAGCATGACGGTGAACTTGAACGGGCGCAGCAGGATGAACAACTCCCGCAGCGCGCTTTTGGGTTGCTGTGACATGGTGCGTTCCTTGGTTCTTTTTCCGGATCACGCGCTGGCCAGCGCGCAGGCCTTGAGGTTCCGGTCGGAGACATTGAGAGCCTGGGTTAGCGCAGTGGCGATTTCTTCGCTGCGCATGGGCAGTACCGATAGCAGGGTGTCGCTCAGGCCATGGGTGGCTTCGCAGAAACCTTGCAGGAACACAGGGGCGCGCAGTTCCGGCGCGGACAGGGCACGGTAATTGCGGTCCACTTCCAGGCCCTTCAGGTAGGCCTCCAGCGGGGCGAGGAGTGTCTTGTGGCTATGGCGTTCGTAGCCGGTGGCCAGAATGACAGCGTCGTAACGGCACTGGCGTTGCTGGCCGGTGGCCAGGTCGCGCAGGGTCAGGTCAATGCCTTCGGGCTTGGCCTGAACATTGTCTATCTCCTGCCGGCACAGTACGGCGTGGTGTGCCTTGCGGGTAATTTTCTGACGGTAGAGCATGCCGTAGATGCGTTCGATGAGGTTGGGGTCTACCACTGAGTAATTGGTGTTGTGGTATTCGCGAATCAGCTTTTCGCGGTCCATGGCCGGCTGCTGGAACACCAGGTCTGTGTAGTCGGGAGCGAAGATTTCATTGACGAAAGGGCTGTCATCGGCGGGTTTGAGCGCCGAGCTGCGCAGGATCATCTCCACCTTCACCGTCGGGAAAGTGTCGTTGAGGTCGATAAACGCCTCGGCGGCGCTTTGGCCCGATCCGACGATCGCAATGCGCATGGGTTTGCCTTGGCTGCAGGGCAATTGCTTCATGGCGCTGAGATAGCGCGAATGGTGGAAGATCCGCGCGTCATCCCGCAGGGGAGCGAACAGCGCGGGTACCCGCGGCGTGCCGCCTGTGCTGATGACCACCGAGCGTGTACGGCGGATACGCTCCACACCCTGGGCGTTGCGCGAGACCAGTTTGAGGTGGTCGATGGTACCCTGGATGACCTCTGGCTCGACGCGGACGGCTTCTTCGCCATAACTGGCCTGGTCAGCAAATTGCGCGGCAACCCAGCCCAGGTAGTCATTGAACTCCATGCGCGAGGGGTAAAAGGTGCCCAGGTTGATGAAGTCGACCAGACGGCCGTGCTCTTTCAGGTAATTGACGAAGCTAAAGGGGCTGGTGGGGTTGCGAAGCGATACCAGGTCCTTGAGGAAAGAAATCTGCAATTCGCTCTGGGACGATAGGGTATCGCCGTGCCAGCGGTAATGTTGCTGCTTGTCCAGGAACAGGGTATCAAGCGGTTTGCCGCTATGCTGGGCACTCTCCTGGAGGGCAATGGCCAAGGCCAGGTTCGAGGGGCCGAAGCCCACGCCGATAACGTCGTGCAGGGTAGTGCTCATGAGGTTGACTCCTGAAGGTGTGAGGCGCCCAGAGGCTGGTAGAGACGGTCGGTAAAGAAGCGTTCCCTGGACAGCATGACCAGCAGGGCGCGCTTGTGTGGGAAGTCGAAATGCTTGAGCTTGGCGAAGCCACTGCGATCAAAGTTGGCGATCTGGCGGTGGTTGTCATGCCGAGGCTCGCAGACCACTCGCTGGGTGCGTGGGTCGTCGAGGAACAGGTAATGGCAGATGGAAGAGAACCACGCGGTATAAAACAACTTGCCTCGGTAGGCTTCCTCGCCCACCAGCAAATGGAGGCCTCGGTCGTAGTCGTCGGCATCATAAAAGGGCGCGATGCGATCTTCCTTGGCCCAGTACAGCTCGAAATAGCCGAATGCCTCACCGTCGAAACGACCTATTACCGGTACCGAGTGACGAGAATCGAGTTGTTTCTGCAGGTAGGTCCGATGCTGATCGAGGTTGCCTTGCTCTTCCCAGAAATGGGCTACGCGTGGCGTGTTCATCCAGCGATTGAAGCGCTGCAGGTCACGCTCGATATCGACTACCTCGAGCGTCAGCGTCTGGTTTACCCAGGGCACGAAGCGTTGGTACAACACACCGCTGGTGGGTATGGAGCGCAGCGGATGGCGCCGCTCCCCCGAGGTCACCCATTGCTGTGCAGCAGGCACGTAGGAGTGTTTGAGCGCCCACGGCTCGGGGGTCTGCCAGAACGCCTCGGCGTAGCAGCGGTAACCTGCGCTTGGCTGTGGTCGAAGCAGGCTGCGGGCCGCGAACCGGTCGAGCGCAGGACCGTGCAGGCCCGCCAGGTCGATATAGTGCAAGTGCGGATGGTGGGCAAACAGTCCTTCGCACGCTGCCAGTACGGCCTGCTCGGTGCTGTCGCCGTCGAACCCCTCGAGGACTGCACGGACAGCATGGTCGTGAGCGAGGGGTGTCAGCGTGGCTGTCACCAGCGTCTTGCCATCCAGCGTCACCACCAGTCGCGAGTCGGTGACGCTGACCAGTGGTGGTTGCTGGGAGTGAAGCCTGGAGCGCGCGGGTACCACGCTGGTGTGATCATTCATCTCTGCCGTTCCGAGGTGCTGGGAATGTAGAGTTGAAACGAGGGACGCGCGTGCGGATTTAACGAAGTACCGTCCCCGGCTCAAGCGTGTTGCGCGATGTCCAGGAAGGCGCTGACGAAGCGGTTCATCTGTTCGGGCGTACCCACGGTCACGCGCATCCAGTCCGGCCACGCATCGAACACCCTCCCCACCTGAACCTTGCGCTTGGCCAGGGCCTCGATGACCGGTTGTGCCGGCCGCCGCAGTTCCACCATGAAACAGTTGGCCTGAGCGTCGGTGCAGCGGTAGCCGGCTGTTTGCAGGCGTTGTGTGGTCTCCAGCAGCACGCGGCGGTTGGTGCGCTTGCGATCGCTGACGAGGTCGGCTTGTTCAAGGCTGGCGATGCCGCCCAGCGACGCGGCGATGGAGATGAAGTTGTGGCCGTTGAAACGTTGCAGTTCGCCAAGCACCTTGGGCTTGGCAATCGCCAGGCCCAGGCGCGCCCCTGCCATGCCATACAGTTTGGAAAAGGTGCGCAGTACCATCACGTCATCGTGCTGAACCGCCAGGTCCAGGCATGGCTGGGCCTCTGAAAAGTGGATGTAGGCTTCATCGATGATTGCCAGGCAGCCGGCCGGTTTGTGCGTGACGAGATACTCGATCTCGGCGCGTGGCGTGAGCGTGCCGGTGGGGTTGTTCGGGTTGCACAGGTAGAACACCCCAGCCTGGGGGTCGGCGGCCAGCATGGCGCGCACATCATGCGCGTGCTGCGTGTCCAGGGGCACTTCGTGCACGGTGGTACCGACTGCGTTGGCGCCGGCGGCCACCGAGTCATAGGTGGGGGCCCCGGTGACCACGCTGCGCCGTTCAGCGTAGCGTGCCAATCCGTACTGCAAGGGCGAGCGAGAGCCGCAGAACACCGCGACATGGTCAGCGGGCACCCGGTTTTGCCGGGCGAACAACTCGATCAGGCGCACCTGTTGTTCGTAGTAGTAACGCCCGCTTTGCCGGGCGCCCAATTCCATTGCCTTGACCGCCGACGGGGTCGGGCCATAGGGGCTTTCGTTGTAATCCAGGCGCACAATGTCATCGCCGAAGATCGGGTCCACGGCGGTCGGCGATGACCCCTGCGCTGCCCAGGCAGGCAGGGCGGGGGCGAGGCTGGCCAGGGTGGCGGTGGTGACGAAGCTACGTCGGCTGAAATCCGGCATTGGGTTCTCCTTTGAGGGTTCAGTCCTGGTCGGCACCGTCCAGGTTGCGGGCCACGCGGAAGCCCAGCCAATCACCGCGCACTTCGGGTTTGCGCTCGTTGCGGTTGCCGGAGCGCGAGAAGATGGCCGGTTCGCTGTAATCGTTGCCGCGGATCTGCCGATGCTCGCAGGTGCCACCGGTGGTCCAGGCGCTGCCGTCGGTGGGGGCGCCGACGTAATCGGTGTGCCAGCAGTCCTCTACCCACTCGTAGACGTTGCCGTGCATGTCGTACATGCCGAAGGCGTTGGGTGGGAAGCTGCCCACCGGGGAGGTGAACGAGAAGCCGTCGGCCGGGCCGTAGACGTTGGCGTGCTTGCTGATGGAATACTCGCCTTCCTTGTCGAACGGGAAGGGGAACGAGCCCTTGGAGCCAGCGCGGGCGGCGTACTCACGTTCCGATTCGGTGAGCATGCGGTAGGGCTTGCCGGTGGTCTTGGCCAGCCAGGTAATGTAGTCGCGGGCTTCGAACCAGGTCATGCACACGGCCGGCTGGCGTGGACCTTGGGCGTAGTGCGGCTTGCCGTTCTGGCACAGGCGGCCGGGGCGCAGGTCGCCGTCGGGCAGCACGGTGCCGGTGGCCTTGGCGTAGGCCTGCCATTGTTCGGCAGTGACGTTGAAGCGGCTGACCGCGAAGGGGTGGGCGAAAGTGACGGTGTGCAACGGGTTCTCGTCGTCCTGCTTGCCGACTTCGTCATCGGGGGTGCCCATGACGAAACTGCCGGCGGGCAGCACCACCATTTCCGGGCAGTCCTTCTTGCAGTCGGTGAAGACCTTGCCTGGCTCCACGGGGTCGGCAGCCGAGGCATGGGTCGACAGCGACAGGCAACCTAAGGCAAACAACAGGTTCAAGCGTTTCATGGGTGTCCTTGCAGTTGAGCGACAGGGGGTGCGGCCAGCTTGGCGGCCTTCTGGGCGGCGTCCCACACGCGCAGGAAGTTACCGCCCCACAGCTTGGCGATGTCTTCGTCCGAGTAGCCGCGCTGCATCAGCTCGGCGGTGACATTGCGGCTCTCGCCGACGTTCTGGTAACCGATCACGCCGCCACCGTCGTTGAAGTCCGAGCTGATGCCGACGTGGTCGATGCCAATCTTCTTCACCGCGTAGTCGATGGAGTCGACGTATTCGGCCAGGGTGGCCTCGGGCTCCTGGCGCAGGATGTCGTAGAAGGGGGTGAGGAACTCGCCGAACTTCTTCTCCGACCAGATGGAGAACACCGGATCGGTGGTGGTGCCCATCTGCGTCTGGTTTTGCACGTCGGGCAGGCCGTAGCGGGCGCGCAGGGCGTTCATTTTGCTAATGGTGTCGCGGGAGAACGGCTTGAGGTATTTGGAGTAGGCGACGATGTTGACCAGGCCGCCAGTGGCCTTGATGTTGGCCAGGTCCGCGTCGCTGAGGTTGCGACGGATGTCCATCATGCCCTGCACACCGGTGTGCGAGGCGATCACCGGGGCTCGGCTCTGGTGGGTGACCTGGGTCAGGGCCTGGCTGGACATCTGCGACACGTCGATGACGATGCCCAGGTCATTGAGTTTGGCCACGGCGCGGCGGCCGATGTCCGACAGGCCCCCCAGCGGGTCGACCGAGTCGCCCAGGAACGGTAGCGGGCGGGCCGAGTCGACCCAGCTGTTGTTGCCCACGTAGCCTGGGCCGAATACCCGCACGCCGCGCGCGGCCCACAGGTCGAGCTTGTCGATGTCGTCGCCCAGGGGCGCGGCGTTGAGCATGCTGATGACGATGGCGAACTTGCCTTCGCCAGCCAGGCGGCGGAAGTCTGCAGGGGTGTAGGCGATACCGGCCTGGTTGGGGAAGTCCCGGGCGATGCCGGTGATGATCTTGTAGCGTACCTCCAGCTCATTGGCCATGGCGGCCTGGAATCCCGGGGTAGGGCGATGTGGCCAGTTGGGCCCGCTCCAGAATTCCGGCCACGACCAGATGGCGATGTTGGCCCCGCGCAGGCGCGCCTTCCCGGCCTTGACCAGGTCGAACTGGGTTGGGCCGTCGCGGTTGGCTTCTTCGCCATCAGTGCCGTAGCTCAGCGGCACGTCCAAGTGGCCGTCCAGGGCCAGGATGCGCTCCTGCAGGGCGTTGGCCCGCTGCTCGATGGCCCGGCTGTAAGGATGGGCCGGCAGGTACACCCAGTAATACCAGGCGCCGGCGCCTGCGCCAGCCAGCAGAAGAAGCAGGACCACCAGCCATGGCCACTTGCGCGATAGAAGAGGGTGTTTCGTCATTGCCATTTCGACCCGCCTGCACGACGGCCCCATGCCGTTCGAACCTGTTGGGTGAAACGAGCTGACGTCCGGGGAATTTACCAAGCGCCTAAATCGCCTCGACGACCGTTCGTTTTCGCTGCAGTAGTCACGTCATGAGTACAGTGGATGAAGGTGTCACGTCGAGGAATGCTGGCCGGCCTGGTGGCCGCTGGTGTAGTGCTGCCCGCGGGTTATTACGCCCGGCAGAAATGGGACGCGGCCCAGGAGGCCGAGCTCAGCTCCGATGAGCCGGCGGTGCCGGTCGCGGACCTGCCCAACACATTGCTGGGCGAGCGGCTGGCGGGCATCTGGGACTGGCACCTGGTCGACGGCGAGGCAGCATTTCCCGAACTGGCGCGGCCGCTGGAACTGTTGCTGGACGTGGGGCAGGGCGCGCGGGCGGTACGGGGTTACCTGGGCACGCCGCCCTATGATGATGGCTTGCAGGTATACGGTCCCTTGGCGGCCGAACGCTTGCCGCACCTGCGCTTCAAGCTGATCGCGACGTCTGGCCAGGGGTATGACTGCGAGGCGGTCCTCGACGAGATCTGGACCGTGTGGAGCCAGGGCGGGGGTGGGGCCACCCTGAGTGGCCTGATACGCGCGGCGGGAACCCAGGCAGGGTATTCCGGGCCCCAGGCGCGTTTCGTTGCCAGCCGTCGGCCGTTCGTGCAGGCGCGCGAGCGGCTGGCCTATGTGCCGGCGCTGCACGAGCGGTTGATCTCGCCGGGCTGGCGCTACTTTCACCAGTTATGGCACGCCAGCCGCGACCGCTGGCACCGTATCGACGAGTCGCGCCGCCAGGCGGTGCGGGCCCTGGGCTGGCAGGTCGGGCCGCTGGGCAAGGAGCGCAATGCTCGCGGCCATGACCGCCATCGCAATGGCTCGGGCGAGGATTTTCTGTTCATGCACCGGCACATGTTGCACGGCGTACGCCAGGTCCAGGACCTGCGTTCGTGGCCGTGCATGCCAGCGCCGCGGCCTTATGTGGGCGAGAACGTGCAGGCCTTCGCGGATTACATGAACAACACCAGCGGCTACAGCGTGCCCCCGTGCTGGCAGGCCGACGGCGACCCGCACTTCAACCAGTGGCTGTGCCACATCAAGAGCCGTGAGGGGTTGTACGCCAACTTCCAGCTGTGGGAGTCGCAACTGCATGACCCAGAGTATTTGAGCACCCTGTGCCTGGGTGAGCTGGGCTCGCGCATCGAACTGGGTATTCATGACTGGCTGCACATGCGCTGGGCGGCCATGGGGCGGGACCCGGACACGGGCTGGCCGATGGCCTACGCCCGGCGCAACTACGACTTCGCCGAGCGCTGGTTCGGCGCCGAGAACGACTTCCTGGGGGACCCGTTTTCCTCCCACGTGAACCCGGTGTTCTGGGCGTTTCACGGCTGGATCGACGACCGCATCACTGACTGGTTCCTGGCCCATGAACAGGCTCACCCGGGTGAAGTGCGGCAACTGATGGTCAAGGGTATCCCCTGGTTCGCGCCGGGGCGCTGGGTATGCGTGGCCGACCCGTGGCTGGGGCCGTCCAGCGAAGGCTGTGGTGCCTGGGGCAAGAGCAACGGTGGCGGCAGCGAGCTGGACATCGAGACGATGAAACTGGCGTTGCAGGTCATCTTCAGCCCCGAGCAGGAAGCCGACCGCCTGATGAAACGCGTCCCTCAGACGCGCCCCTGGTTCGCCCGCTACCTGGCCCCCGGCCCGCGGCACGACGGTCTGTGACTAGCCCGCTATGCGGTGTGCTTGTTGCTGCGCGGTGTTCGTGACGCCTTTGGGGGCGCTAACGCCGCGTAGCAGCGGACCCGGCCGCGTCGGCGGTGCATGCGGTGTGGTGGAGTTGTCGCTCACTGGCCGTTGCAGCTACAGGCGCGCCGTCGCCCACCCGCCACCCAAGGCTTTGTAAAGCGCTACGCTGGCCTGCAGCCGCTCCTTGCGCAGTTGCACGCGCTCGGCCTGCGCACTGAACAAGGTGCTCTGGGCCTGCAGTACGCTGAGCAGATCTTCGGCGCCAGCACGGTATCGACTTTCGGCCAGGTCGAAGGCGCGCTGGGCCTGTTGCAGCTCCTCTTGTTGCCAGTGGGTCTGACGGTCCAGGCCGTCGACGCTGTTCAGGGCTTTCTCCACTTCCCCGAAACTGGTCACCAGCACGCCTCGGTAGCTTTCCAGCAGTTCTTCCTGACGGGCCAAGGCCTTGTCCCGTTCCGCACGCAGTTGGCCGTTGTTGAAAATTGGCGCGGTCAGGCCCGCGCCCAGGTTCAGTACCGGGTTGCGCAGCAGGTCCACGGCCTGCCGGTCACCGGTGGCCAGGCTGGCGGTCAGGCTCAGGCTGGGGAACAGCGCGGCGCGTGCGACCCGCACGTCCGCCTGGGCCGCCGCCAGGCGCGCTTCGGCGCCGGCAATGTCGGGGCGGCGTGCCAGCAGTTGGCTGGGAATACCGGCGTCGATGGCCGGGCCTTGCAACTGATCGAAGGGCAACTCGGCCAGCTGCAGGTTCTGTACAGGCTGCCCCAACAACGTCGCCAGGGTGATCTGGGCGTCGCGGGCCTGCTGGCGGTACAGCGGCAGCTGGCGCTGCTGGCTGGCCACCAGGCTCTGCTGCTGGGCCAGTTCCAGGGCCGTGGCGGAACCTGCCTGGTAGCGGTAGCGCACCACGTCGAGGATCTTCTGCGCATTGGCAAGGTTCAGCGCGGCGATGCGCGTCTGCTCGCGGGCCGCCAGGGCGTCCAGGTACGCGTCGGCGACCTGGCCGGAGAGGCTCAGTTCCAGAGTGTCGCGGTCCAGTTCGCTGGCCTGCAGGCTGAACCCGGCACGCTCACGGGCGGCGGCGTTGCGCCCCCAGAAATCCAGCTCGTAACTCGCGGTCAGGGCGGTGTCGAAGTAGTGGTAGGTGCGCGCATTGCTGGAGGTGTCCAGCTCACTGTAGCCCTGGCCCCTGAGCAGACGCTGGCGGTAGGCATCGGCACTGGCGTTCACCTGCGGCAGCAGGGCACCGCCCGCGATGCGGACATCCGCGCCGGCTTGCCGTACTCGCGCGGTGGCGGCCTTCAGGTCGTAGCTGCCTTGCCGGGCCTGTTCAACCAGTTGGCTCAGTTGCGGGCTGTTGAAGCTGGTCCACCAAGGGCCGAAGTACGTGGGCTGTCGCGCTATCGGGCTCTCCCAGTGTGGGGGCGGGACGATGTCACTCTGCGGCGCAGGTGTCTGGCTGCAAGCGGCCAGCAGAGCCAGCAGGGGAATCAGGGCAAACGGGACTTTGTTCATGTTCATTCACTGGTCAAAGCGGCAACCGGGTCAAGCCCGGCGGCCTTGCGGGCAGGCATGAAACCGAAGATCACACCGGTGGCGACCGAGCAGGCGAAGGCGCCGAGCATGGCCAGAAAAGAGAAGGCTACCGCCACCTTGGCGACAGTCAGGGCTGCGCCAATGGCCAGTGCCACCAGTACGCCCGTGACACCTCCTACCAGTGACAACATCATCGCCTCAGTGAGAAATTGCCGCAGGATGTCGCGTTGACGGGCGCCTGTGGCAATGCGAATTCCGATCTCCCGGGTACGCTCGCGCACTGTCATCAGCATGACGTTCATCACGCCAATACCGCCTACCACCAGCGAAATCGCGGCAATGGCACCGAGCATGAGCGACAGTCCATTACGGGTGTGGGCTTCTGCCTGGATCATGGCGGCACTGTTGTCGATCTCGAAGTCATGGACGCCGTTATGAAGCTGCAACAGCAGGTTACGCATGGCCTGTTCTGCTTCGTGCACCAGGGTGCTATCGGTAGCGCCGATAATCACGTATTCGGGATACTCGCTACCCGACAGACGAATGGTTGCTGCCGAGTAGGGGATTGCTATGCGCAGATCGTTGCGTTGGTTGGCACCGCTAGAACCTTTGCTGGCCAGCACACCAATGACCTGGAAAGGGACGTTTTCCACCAGGATGTACTCGCCCACCGGGTCCTGGCCATCGGTGAACAACTTGTTGCGTACCTCTGATCCTATGACGGCAACCGCAGCTCCGGTTGCCATGTCTGTCTCGGTGAAGAAGCTACCTTCGGTGACTGGCCACGTCAGCAAAGTGGGGAACACCGGGCTATAGCCACCGATTGTCGCGGTCATGTCGCGGTTGCCGAAACGCACTTGAGCCTTCAGGGTCGTCGCGGCCATGACAGATTTGATCTGTGGCAATTCGGCAATGGCCTTTACGTCGCTCATGCGGATATTCCCCGGTGGTGCTCGTGGTGTGGGGGGCGCCCCGTTGAGGTACATGAGGTTGGAACCAAACGCTCCCATCTGGGCCATGACCTGACGCTTGCTACCTTCACCCACCGCCAGCATCACCACCACCGAGGCCACGCCGATGATGATGCCAAGCAAGGTCAAGGCTGTGCGCAGGCGGTTGGTCCACATCATCCGCCATGCAGCCACCAGTGCGTCGCGGGTTTCCGCCAGCCACGGGGTGCGTTCGCTGTTGGCATGGGCCAGGCGCTGGCGCAACTCATGCGCCTGCAGGGCGCCGGGGCGTGGTGGGGGTGGGGCTAGGTCGGCACCGCTGTCACTGACTACAGTGCCATCACGAACCTCAATGACGCGCTGAGCGCGGGCGGCCACGTCGCGGTCATGGGTGATCAGGATGACGACATGGCCCTGCTGGGCCAATTCATCCAGCAGGCTCATGACCTCGGCGCCGCTATGGCTATCCAGCGCACCTGTGGGCTCATCTGCGAGGATGATGTAACCGCCATTCATCAGCGCTCGAGCGATGGACACCCGTTGCTGCTGGCCCCCGGACAACTGACGCGGGAGGTTACCAGTGCGCTGTTCCAGTCCGAGGCGCTGTAGCAGAGCGGCAGAACGCTCAATACGCGCGTGCGCCGGCATGCCGGCGTAAATGGCGGGCATCTCCACGTTTTCCCGGGCCGAGGCCGAGGGTATCAGGTGGTACCCCTGGAAGACGAAGCCGAATGCCTCGCGGCGCAGCCACGCCAATTCGTCATCGGTCAAGGAGGCGACATCCTGGCCCGCAAACGCGTAGTGACCAGCGCTAGGACGGTCCAGGCAGCCAAGTATGTTCATCAGCGTGGATTTGCCTGACCCGGAGGTACCGACAATGGCGATGAACTCCCCGACGTGAATCTCCAGATCTATACCGCGCAGCACTTCAACCCGAGGGGTGTCGCCTCCGCCATAGGACTTGTGTATACCGCGTAACTGGATCAGAGGAGTGTTCATCTTCAGCTTCCGTTTCCGGCAGGGCTGATCAGCAGCCGATCGCCTTCCTTCAGTCCATCCAGTATTTCCACCCGCAACCTGTCACTCAGGCCTGTGCGGACCTTTCGGGGTTGGACTTGCCCATTCTCGGCCAGTACCTGAGCGGTGCGCACACCCTGCTCGTCATTCTTGCCTTGAAGGGCGGTGACCGGTGCGGTCAGCACGCCGTGAGCCTCACCCGATACGAAAAATACCTGGGCGGTCATATCCGCCATGAGTGCGTTGTCCGCGTTATCTACGTCCAGCAGGACGGTGTACAACACTACGCGCCCGGCGCCACTGCCACTGCTGTTGCTGCTTGCGGTGGCAGGGCTGCCGCCCCCCTGGCTCAATTGGTCCAGGGGCTTTGGCGGTATCGGCAATATCTGCCGCACGGTACTCGCCCACCGCCGGCTGCCACCGCTGAGGGTGGTGAAATAGGCCTGCATGCCTTGCTTGACCTGGCCGATATCGGCCTCCGACACCTCGGCCCACACCGTCATGGGCGACAACCGCGCGATGCGCAGGATCAATGGCGTGCGTTGCTGGGCGTTGAGGGTCTGGCCCTGGCGCGCATCGACGGCCACCACGGTGCCGCTCATGGGCGCGTAGATGCGCGTATAGCCCAGCTCGGCCTGGGCACTGCGCAGGGTGGCCTGGGCCTGGAGTATCTGCGCCTGGTACATGTCTATGCGCGCCTGGGTGGTCAGCACCTTGGCCTGGGCGGTCTGCACGTCTTCGTCACGGGTGGCGCCATCGGCGGCCATGCGTTGCTGGCGGCGCAGTTGCTGTCGGGCCAGCAGGTGTTCGGCTTGCTGCTCCTTGACCTGGGCCTTGAGTGTCTCGATGGCATAGCGTTCGGCATCCAGCTGCGCTTGCTGGGTGGACGGGTCGATTTCCACCAGCAACTGGCCTTGCTTGACGGTGTCGCCGACCTCCACGTGCAGGGTGCGAATCTGCCCGGAGGCCTGGGCGCCGACGTCCACGTACTGGCGCGGTTGCAAGGTGCCCAGGGCCGTGACGCTGGACTCGATGTTGCCGCGTGCCACGCGCACGAACGGACGCTGCTCGGCCTCATTGGGCAACAACTGCCACGCCGCCACGGCGGCAACGGGAATCAGGCACAGTACAAGGGTTGCAGCACGGCGGGTGAGGCGAAGGTAGGTCATGCAGTGGTCCGGCCCAATGAGGAAATGCCGCCGCGAAAGCGTGGCGGACAAACTGCCGGTTAAACGAGGGTGGAGGGGGGGAATTTAGGCGCTACACGTGAACGAATGTAACCAGGCGTTGATACCAGAGGGTTGCTTTACCAGCTTCGCCCGGCGCTCCACAGGTTACCTGCGATATATGGCACTGCAAGCTGCTGGGCGCGATTGTGTCAAGGCGCGTAGCGCGGCTTGGCGCGAATGACGGTGTCACCTTCTTCATTGCGGCTGAGGTAGACAGGCAGCACCTTGGGCAAGTCCTGCACCAGCGCGGCGATGTTGCGGGTGTTGTAGATGCCGCCGATCTGCAGCTGCCCGGTGGCGTTGTCACCCAGGTGCACGGGGGTGTCCAGGTAGCGGTTGATTCGTGGCAGGGCATCGCTGAGGCGCGCGCGGTCCAGTATCAGCTTGCCGTCGCGCCAGGCCAGGGCTTCCTCCGCCCGTGCGGGCTCGACCTGGGCGATGGTCTGGCCGGCATCGTAGCGGGCTTGCATGCCGGGGCTCAGGTAGACGAGTTCGTTCGGGTGGCGTCGATCACCCATGACCTGCACCGAGCCCTGAGTCAGTGTCACCACCACCTGGTCCTGGTAGGTCCAGACATTGAAGTGGGTGCCAGTGACGCGCACCTGGCCCTGGCCCGCCTTGACCACGAACGGATGGCTGGCGTCGTGCTGCACCTCGAAATAGGCTTCGCCCTTGCTCAGGCTGACACTGCGCCGGTCCTTGTAATTGGCGAAGGACAGCTGACTGCCGAGGTTCAACTGCACCCGCGAGCCATCGGCCAGGGTAATGTCGCGCACCGCGTCTTCACTGTTGAAGCGCTGGTAGCTGTCGGGCACCAGGTTCAGGTGCCAGCCTGCCAGGCCAATCAGCGGGATGGCCAGCAGCCCCAGGGCCGCCGCCAGCAGCGGACGCCTGGCCCGGCGGCTGCGCGGCGCAGGGACCAAGGGCGGCTGTTCGACCGGCAAATACTCGCTGACCGCCCATACATCCAGCATCGTCTCGAAGCGGCGCTTGTGCGCCGGGTCCGCGGCCAGCCATGCCTCGAATGCCTCGCGCTCCTGGTCGCTGAAGTCCGCCTCGTGGATACGCATGCACCAGTGCGCCGCTTCATCGCTGAGGCTGCCATGGGAAGGGTCGGAGGCGGGAGGGGTAAGCATGGCGGGCTACCGGCTGGCTGATCGAATCTCGTACGAAGCAGCGCCCCGTTCTACTGAGATGGCGAACAATTATACAGTGAAATATCACTCCACGTAGTGGCCTGGTGCCACGAGGCGGAGGGACGCGCGGGTGCACCATAGCGCGCCAGGCGGGTAGACAACAAGGTGGTGTCGGCTGATACGCGGGTGGCGCCCGCCGAACGGGCGCCATGAAAACCTTCAGTGGCCCTGGCAGGCCTCGATGTAGTTGGTGCAGTGCGTCAGGGCGTCGCGGATCATGAAATTGACCAGGGTGGGCGAGACCCCCAGCTCGGCGGCAATGTCCTTTTGCGGCTTGCCGTGTACCCGGTACATCACGAAGGCGTAGCGGGTGCGTTCAGGCAATTGCGCCAGGGCGCTGTCGACCTTGCCCAATGTCTGGCGGTCCACATTGATCGACTCCGGGTTGGCGAACTGTGGGGCGGCATTGAGGTTGTGCTCGTCGTTGACGAAGTAACGCTGCTCCATCGACTGCTTGCGGTAGTGGTCGATGGCCAGGTTGCGCACGATACGGAAGATGTAGTTGAGGCGTGCGTTGAAGGGCAAGGTGTCGGCCTTCATGCTGGAGACCCGCAGGAACGCGTCCTGCACCACATCTTCGGCGCGGCTGTGACAACCGGTGATGCGCGCGGCCGTCTTGAGCAGGCCACTGCGGTTGGTAATCAGGGTCTGGAGAAGAGAGGGGAATCCATTGAGTGGAAGGTCGTGAGTGCCTGATTCCTGCATGCTGCTACCTGCTAGGTCTGAGTGACAGAAGGTTGTATCCATACGTAACGGCGAGGACATTAGAGTTGTTGGTTATCGTTGTCAAATGAGAATTTGTTCTATCTGTAATCTTTTTCGTGCGCTTCCATGGTGCTCATTTGCCAGCTTCTTGCCCGCAGGCGCGATTTCGGGGCAGCGGGCCGGGGAGGCGCCGTTGTGCGAGCCGAGTAAATTTCACCCGCGCGTGATCGTCTCCTGAGCAGCCTCATTCCGGCCCGCATGTGGGCCGTCTGTTCAAGGAGCCCCTGTGCATTCGTTTCCGATACAAAGCGCGGCCTGGGCCGCCTGCTGTCTGCTGGCGGCCACCGCCCACGCGGCCGCCCCCGCACCCGTGGCGCAACTGAGCTGGACGTCGCTGGGCGTACCGCATATACAGGCCAGCGATGACCACGGGCTGGGCGAGGGCATCGGTTATGCCTATGCGCGTGACAATCTCTGCCTGCTGGAAGACGAAGTGCTGACCGCCAGCGGCGAGCGTGCCCGGTATCTGGGCCGGGCGGGCACGTCCTCCAGCGGCCTGGACAACCTCACCTCGGACATCTTCTTCCAATGGCTCAATGGCCCTGAGGCGGTGCAGGCGTTCTGGCGTGCGCAGCCGCCGGCCATGCAGCAGCGCATTGCCGGCTATGTGGCCGGGGTCAACCGTTACCTGGCCCAGACGCCCAGCGCGCAGCAGCCTGAACAGTGCCGCAACGCAGGCTGGCTACGGCCGTTGGCCAACGACGACGTGATTCGCCTGGTGCGGCGCATGCTGGTGGAAGGCGGCGTTGGGCGTTTCGCCAAGGCCCTGGTGGCCGCCGCGCCACCGGGTGCCGCCGGGCCACAGGCCGCCAACCCCCAGGCCGTGGCTCAAGCGTTGGCGCAGTTGCAGACGTTTGCCAACACCCGCGGCAGCAATGCCATCGCGGTGGGTGGCGCGCGCAGTGACAACGGCAAAGGGTTGCTGTTGGGCAACCCGCACTTCCCCTGGACCGGTGGCCTGCGTTTTTATCAGATGCACCTGACCATCCCCGGGCAACTGGACGTGATGGGCGCGGCGCTGCCGGGCTTGCCGCTAGTGAATATCGGCTTCAACCAGCACCTGGCCTGGACCCATACCGTGGACCAGTCCAGCCACTTCACCCTGCACCGGCTGACGCTGACCGACGCTGGCAAGGCCTACCTGGTGGACGGCCAACCCCACGCGTTGAAGAAACAGACCTTCACCGTACGCGTGCGTGAAGCCGATGGAAGCCTGGCAACCGTGAACCACGATGTCTACCGTTCGCGCTTCGGCCCGCTGGTGATGTTACCGGGCCTGATGCCCTGGGACGCCAGCCATGCCTATGCCCTGCAGGACGCCAACCTGGGCAACGACCGCATCCTGGCCCAGTGGGACGCCATGAACCGCGCCACCAGCGTCAAGCAGTTGCAACAGGTCGTCGCTGACCATCAGGGCATTCCCTGGGTCAACACCCTGGCGGTGGACGACACCGGCCAGTCGCTGTACATGAACGCCTCGGTGGTGCCCAACATTCCCCTGGCGCAACTGGCCCAGTGCGCCGATCCGGCGCTGGTCAAGGCGGGCCTGCCGGGGGTGGATGGCAGCCGCGGCGCGTGTGACTGGCAGAACGACGAGGGTGCCCAGCAGCCGGGTATCGTCGCCGCTCGGCACCTGCCGCAACTGCTGCGCAACGATGTGCTGCAGAACTCCAACGACAGTGCCTGGATGACCCAGCCCGCGGCACCGCTGGTGGGCTTCTCGCCGTTGATCAGCCGCAGCGACCGGCCGCTGGGCCTGCGTGCGCGCTTTGCCCTCGATCAGTTGCAGCGGTTGGGCAGCCAGGCAGTGACCCCAGCGTTCTTGCAGAGCCTGGTGACGGGCAATCGCGTGTACCTGGCTGACCTTGTGCTCGACGACGTGCTGGCATTCTGCGGCGCCCATGAAGACGCCACGACCGCATCCGCCTGCGCGGCCCTGAAGGTCTGGGATCGCCGTGCGCAACTCGACAGTGGCCTGGGCATGCTGTACTTCCAATTGCCCTTGGCCGGGTTGCAGACCGGGCAGGACTGGCGCGTGCCATTCTCGCCCACTGACCCCGTCCATACCCCTGCCGGCATCGCCTGGCAGAACCCGGACGTGGCAGCGCGCCTCAAGCAGGCGCTGGCCACGGCCAGCGCCCAGGTGGCCAAGGCAGGCCTGGCCGCCGATACTCGCTGGGGGCAGTTGCAGGGCGTGCAGCGCGGGGCCCAGCGTATCGCCATCCCGGGCGGTGACGGCAAGCTGGGTGTCTATGACGCCATGACGACCCAGCGCCATGGGCTGCAGTTGGATGTCGATGGCGGCAGCAGCTATATCCAGTTGGTCGGTTTCGACGCCAATGGCCCGGTGGCGCGTGGGTTGCTGGCATTTTCCCAGTCCAGCAACCCGGCATCGCCGCACTTCAAGGACCAGACCCTGCTGTTCTCCGCCCAGCAGTGGCAGCCGTTGCCGTTCACCCCGGCGCAGATCGCCGCCGACGGTGAACATGAGGTGCTGCAATTGCGTTGAGCCTGCCAGCCCGGCCGGCGGTTACCCCGCAGGGTAACCGTCCCGCCGCGCGGTTCAGCCGCTGAACGTCAGCGTGCCCTTCATCATGGTGGCGTGGAAGGGGTAGGAACAGAAGAACACGTAGTCATCACCCTTCTTCAGCTTCCTGGTGTCCAGGGTCACCGTCGCTTTCTCGCCACCGCCAATAAGCTTGGTGTGCGCCAGCACGCGGGCATCACCCGGTTGAACATAGTCGTTGCTTTCGCCCGCCTTGGAGCCGTCGTCGGTCACGCCCTTGAGGTCATCCTTCTTGCTCAGCACCCAGTTATGCCCCATGACGTTCTTGGGGAGTGTGCCCGGGTGTTCCAGGGTGACCTGGAACTGCTTGCAGCTGGCGGGCACGGCGATGGTCTTGAGGTCGTAGGTCATCTGATCGGTGCCATGGATGGTCACCGAGCACTGGGTGTCGGCGAAGGCGAAACCGGAAAGCGTCAGTGCAGCCAGGGCTGCGGCAGTGCGAAGCATGGTCTATCTCCAGAAATGAACGGGCGGCGCCACGGGGGCGCTGGCCTAGAGCATGACGAAGCTCGCTGGCGAGGCTTTAGAAAGCTGAGGGGGTTTTCATTTGCGCACGCCCGAAGGATGAAACGCATAATCAAATAATTTTATGTTACTTCCTGTTTAATATCAGTGTTGTGATAATTCGCGCCTGTGCGGGAATACGCCCGTCACCCGGCAAAGGAAGCAGGTACCCATGATGCACCTGGCGCTCTACCTCGAAGCAGGCATCCACCAGGGAGGCTGGCGGCACCCTGACTCCGCCACCCGTGGCGGTGTCGACTGGCCCTTGTACAAGAAGATCGCCAAGCGCGCCGAAGCGGCCTGCCTGGACATGCTGTTCGTGGCCGACAAGTTGTCGATCGACGACAACTACGGTGGCCACTTTGCCGACACCGTGAAGTACCGCCCCGTGGCGCGTCCCGAACCGTTGACCCTGCTGGCCGCGCTGGCGGCGGTTACCGACCGCATCGGCCTGGGCGGCACGGTGTCTTCCTCCTATTCGGCGCCATTCACGGCGGCGCGGATGCTGGCCAATATCGACCACCTCAGCGGCGGCCGGGCGGCGTGGAACGTGGTCACCTCGGTGAGCGACGGCGAGGCGCGCAACCACGGGCGGGCCACCCATTATGCCCACGGCGAGCGTTACCAACGCGCCGAAGAGTTCATCGATGTGGTCCGCAAACTATGGGATAGCCACGGTGATGATGCGCTGGTGCGAGATGTAGCCAGTGGCGTGCATGGCGACCCTTCGCGGTTGCAGTATGTCGACCATCGGGGCGCCCACTTCGACGTGCGCGGGCCGTTGAATATCGCGCGCCCGCCCCAGGGCCACCCGGTGCTGATCCAGGCCGGGGTGTCGGAGACCTTCATCGACCTGGCGGCGCGACACGCCGAGGTGGTCTTCGTGGTGCAGGCCACGCTGCCCCGCGCGCGGGATTTCTACCGCCTGATCAAAGAGCGCGCCAAGGCGTTCGGCCGTGACCCGGCCTCGATCAAGGTGCTGCCAGGCATTGTGCCGATCGTCGGCGTGGATGCCCGGGACGCACGTGAAAAGGACGCGTTGCTCAAGTCGCTGATCCGTCCCGAAGCTGGCCTGAGTTTCATGTCCGCGAGCATGAACCACGACCTGTCCCAGTACCCGCTCAACGCGCCGCTGCCGGATATCACCGAGCGCATCACCGGCAGCAAGGGCCGTTTCCAGTACGTCATTCAGGAAGCCGTGGCCCGGGGCATGACCGTGGCCGAAGTGGGCAAGTGGTACGCCGAAAGCCTGTCATTCTTCTCCCCCGTGGGCAGCCCCCAGGAAGTCGCCCAGCAGTTGATCGACTGGTACCAAGCCGAAGCCTGCGATGGTTTCGTGGTGCTGCCGGCGTACCTGGAGGAGGGGGATGACCTGTTCCTCGGCCAGGTGGTGCCGTTGCTGCAGCAGGCCGGGGTATTCCGCCAGTCCTACCCGGGCACGACCCTGCGCGACACCCTGGGGCTGACAACACCGGGTAGCGGCCCTGGCCGCGTCGGCGGTATAGGCGCTGGGCCTGATACCGCGCGGCGCAGTTGACGTGGCCGGTCAGAACTGTGACTGCACCTGCAAGCCCAGCACCAGCGCATTGTCGACTTCACGCACACCATCCGGGTGCTTGATGTACTGCAGGTTGGGCATGATGTTCAGCCATTTGGTCGCCTGGATGCCGTAGTTCAGCTCGGTGGCGTATTCGGAGTGCTGTTCGGGCACGTAGCCGGCGTCGTCGTAGCTCAGGCCGCTGGCGGCGTTTGCGGTCTTGGCGTTGCGCAGGAACAGGGAACTGGCATGCACGCGGGCGATGCCCAGGCCAAGGGTGTCGGTGGGGCGGGCGTCGAAGGGGCCTTTGTACACCAGGCTGACCTTCTGGTAGCTGTCCACCGGGGTGGTGGCGCGGTCCTGGAAGGTGGCACTGGCCGTCAGTACCAGCCCGCGCGAAGCGTCGCCGTTGACCGAGGTCAGTTGCTGCTTGCCCACCAGCCAGAAACCATGGCGGCTGGAATCGCTGCGGTAGGCTTCGCCCGTGAGGGCCGCTGGCTGGTTGTTGCTGTCCTTGTAGACGTCGGTGCCGTTGGCGGTGCTGTGGTAGTAGCCGATGCGGTATTCGCCCGGCAGCCGGTTGACCGTGGGGGCCCATACCAATTCCACCGGTACCAGGGTGCCCGTGGTGCCGGCGCCGTTGAGCTTGAAGCCGTTGTCGTTGTCCAGGTCCGAGGGGTTGATGTTGAAGGCGCCGATCTGTGCATAGACCTCGCTGCTCAGGCGGTAGCGCACCCGTGCGGCCCATTGGCTGATGGGGCCGTTGTAGATGCTGTCCACGTAGTTGCCGGGTTGCGAGCCACAGAAGGCCAGGCCCTGGAACAGGCAGTCCTCGACGGCGAAGTCATCGCTGACGGCGAAGCGGCCGGCCTTGATGTTCAGGGTGTCGTCGAACCAGCCCTTGCTCACCCACAGTTCGCTGAGGCGGCTGACGCTGCCACGGCCCTGGATTTCCTGAGTCGAGCCCAGGCCGGTGGCCCGTGGGTCGCTGATCTTGTCGTTGATGTTGCTGCCGTTGCGGTTGGTGACCGATAGACTGAAGGCCGCGTCCTGCCAACCCAGCAGTTTTTGCAGGTCGATGTCGGCCCCCAGGTTGAACTGGTCGGCGTAGCGGGTCACCCGGTCATGCTTCTGGTAGCCGCCGCGCAGGTTGGACGCCGACTCGCCGGTGTAGCCCATCTTGATGTCGATGCCCTTGTTCAGCCATTCGCTTCGCAGGCCGCCCCAGTCGCCGGTCATCCAGGGCGAGTCGGCTGCGAACGCGTCGGCGGCCTGGGCACCGGAGGCGGTGCAGACCGACAGCATCAGCAAGGTGGCGCGCGGGTAGCGGGCCAGGTAGGAGGGTAGGGGTCCCATGGTGCGTGAGTCCTTTTACTGGATAGGGGGCACCGCACGCGCACGCCTGCCCTGCAGGACCGAGCTTCGCACGGGCCTGCAGGGAGGGCTGCTACGGCGGAAAAATGTTCAGTGAATGCTCAGTTGAGCGGGCAGTTTGAGGTCCTTGCGGGTGTCGGCGACCTGCTTGGCCGTGACCGCCGGTGCAGCGTTGCCCCAACTGTTGCGGATATACGTCAGGGTGGCCGCGACCTGCTCATCGGACAGTTTCCAGGCAAAGCTGGGCATCGCGCCGCTGGTAGGGTTGTCCAGGGTCACGGCACCGCGGCCTCCCTGCAGCACGGTGGTCATCAGGCTCTGAGCGTTGACAGCCTGCACGCCGGGGTTATTGCCAAAGCCCGCCGCCAGTTGGTTGATTCCCTTGCCATCGCTGTTGTGGCACGCGGCGCAGTTGGCCGAGTACACATTGGCACCCCGTTGCATGACCGGGTCACTGGCCGCCAGCGGCTGTGCCTTGGCGGTATCGGAGCCGGGCAGGCTTTGCAGGTACGCGGCAATGGCCTGCAGGTCATCGTCGGTCATGTGCTGCGTGGAGTTGGTCACCGCTTCGGCCATGGGGCCCGAGGCGACGGCTACGTCGTTGCTGCTTGTCTTGAGGTACTGCACCACCTGCGCGGGTGTCCAGCCACCAATGCCCACGGCAGGGTTACCGGTGATCTCCGGCGCATGCCAGCCTTCCAGCTCGCCGCCTTGCAGGAACGCGCCACCCTTGTCGCCGCCCAGGAAGTTTTTGGCCGTGTGGCAGGCCGCGCAGTGGCCCAGGCCTTGTACCAGGTAGGCGCCACGGTTGATCTGCGCGCTGGCGCTGGCCACGGGCACGATCGGGGTCTTGTCGAAGAACAGCAGGTTCCAGCCCATCATCATCAGACGGATGTTGAACGGGAAGGGCAACTGGTTGGAGACCACCTTGTTGTCCACCGCCGGCACCGTCTGCATGTAGGCCCACAGGTCATGCATGTCCTGGTCGCTGACTTTCACGTAGGCGTTGTACGGCATGGCCGGGTACAGGTTCTCGCCGTGACGGCCTTTGCCCTCGCGCACCGCGCGGGTGAACTCGGCCTCGGTCCAGGCACCGATACCGGTGTTCTTGTCCGACGTGATGTTGCTCGCCAGCAGGGTGCCGAAAGGCGTCTGCAAGGCGTAGCCACCGGCGAAAGGCTTGCCCTGGTGCGGGTCGGTGTGGCACGCGGCGCAGTCGCCGGCGATGGCCACGTAGCGGCCGCGGGCAACGGCGGGGTCTTCGGTGGTGGCCGGGGCCTTGACGCCCTGGGCACTGTCGGTCTGCTGGCCGGGTTGCGTCAGGGTCTCGGCGGCCAGCACCAGGCCGACCACACCGCACAGGGCCAGGCCGCCCAGGGCGATGCTGGCCAGGGAATGTCGGCGCTTCATGCCGGTACCTCCACCAGAGGGCCACGTTTGCCCAGGTATTGATCGATGATGGCCTTGGCCGTCCACAGGCTCAGGGCGCCGATGGTGGAGGTCGGGTTGTAGCCGGCGTTGTTGGGAAACGATGAGGCGCCCAGCACGAACACGTTGTGCACGTCCCAGCTTTGCTGGTAGCGGTTGAGCACGCTGGTCTTGGGGTCCAGGCCCATCACCGCGCCACCGATGGTGTGGTCACTGGCAGGCAGGTAAGGGCCGTAGTTGACGGCGGCCGAGTCAAAGCCGTTGACGATCTTGGCGCCCATGGCCTTGCCGATCTCGACAGCGCGGTCTTCGGTGAAACGGGCCATGCGCCGGTCGTTTTCGTTGTAGTCGAAGGTGACGCGAATCAGCGGGTCGCCGTTGGCGTCCTTGTACTCCGGGTCCAGGTCCAGGTAGCACTCGTCATGGGAGAAGCTGGTGCCCTGGTTGAAGATGAAGGTCCCGTTCTGAAACGCATGGGTATAGGCCTTCTTCCACTCGCTGCCCCAGCGCGGGGTGCCTGGTGGCACGGCGTCGGCGTTGCCGATGGGGCGCGCGCCGCGGGCCACCACCAGAATGCCGGCGCCGCCGATGAAGCCTTTGCCGGTATGGTCGAAGTTATCGCCGTTGTAGTCGTCCACCTGGGCGGAGAGGGCCCCGGCGCCGATGTACTGGTTCAACTGCTCGTCTTCGAAGAACAGGTTGGCGCCAGACACGGTCTGGAAGCTGTAGGCGCGGCCCACCACCCCCTCACGGGTTTCGGGGTTGTACGGCTTGCCGATTTTCGACAGCAGCAACAACCGCACATTCTGCATCTGGAAGGCCGAGAAGATGACGATGTCCGCCGGTTGCTCCCATTCCTTCTTGTTGCGGTCCAGGTACGTCACGCCCGTGGCGGTCTTGCCGTCCTCAGCCAAGGTGGCGCGCAGCACCGCCGACTCGGTCAGCACGGTGAAGTTGCTGCGTTGCATCAGGGCCGGTATCACGCAGGCGTTGGGGCTGGACTTGGAGAAGTTGCCGCAGCCGTAGTACAGGCAGTAGCCGCAATACGTGCAAGGGCCCATGCGCACGCCCAGCGGGTTGGTGTAAGCCTGGGACGCCTGGCCAGCCGGTACCATGAACGGGTGCAGGCCGAGCTTTTTGCTGCCGTCGGTGAACAGGTCCGTCAGGCGCGTGGTGGCCAGCGGCGGTAGCGGAAACTCGCTTTTGCGGTTGCCTTCGAAGATATTCGCACCGTCGATCTTCTGGCCGTTGAGCACACCCGCCTTGCCGGAAACGCCGGCGATCTTCTCGAAGCGTTCGTAGAAGGGTTCCAGGTCGTCGTAGCTCACCCCCCAGTCCTGAACGATCAGGCCCTCGGTGATCTGCTGCTTGCCGTAGCGCTTGAGGGTAAAGCTGTAGGGTTCGAAGTCAAACGGCAGGAAGCGCCAGGCCATGCCGGCCCAGTGGGTACCTGAACCACCGACGTTGTAACCCAGCTCGTTCAGGCTCCAGTCACGGGTGGGCAGCGCGGTCTGCGAGCGGTTGTTGCGAAAGGTGGTGGTTTCGATGGCCGGTGGCAGCAGCATGCTGCGACGGGTGTCCCAGCGCAGTTCGTCGGTGTCTACCGACGGTGGAAAGTCAGTGGAGGTTTCGAACCAGGGGCCACGTTCGATCGCCACGACGTTGAGCCCGGCGCGGGTCAATTCTTCGGCCATCAACGAACCGCACCAGCCGAGGCCGACGATCACCGCATCGGCTTTTGGGCGTACATTCGCCATCAATCAGTACCTCTTCAATACAGCATGATCACGGGGTTACAGGCGAGTGTCGGCAGAGCCGCACCGCTCACGGAATGGGGTGTCAGAGGGTGTTGTCGATCAAACTCGTGGGGATGATCGACAGCTTCTGGCCCTTCTTGGCGATCACGTCGCGAAAGTCATAGCGCGCACCCGGGAAGCCGATCATTTTCCAGCTGGCCATGCCCTTGTTGCCGCCGTAGAGGGGGTCGGCGAAGAACCCTTCGCGGACATTGGCCAGGATCTGTTCGAACAGCTCCTTGACCTCCAGGTCCGGCCCCAGCTCCAGGGCCAGCTTGCCGCTCTCCATTTGCCGCAGCAGGTCATCCTGCCGGGCGCCATCCAATTGCGCATAGGGGGTGCTGAAGGTCTTGTGGCAATGGTTGTCCAACGCCGCGAGGCCCTGGCGCCAACGGTCTGCCGGGGTCAGCGGCGACTGGGTGCCCTGTTCCGGTGTGCCTTTGACGAAACGGCCCAGTCGGTACAGGGTGGCGCCCTTGCCGTAGTCGCCGGCCAGTTGGCGGTCGATGAACACGGCGCAACCGGCTTCCTTGCCACCGATGCTCAGCGCGTCGGCCGGGATCAGGCGGTCAGCCAGTGCGCCGGCCGCGTCGAATTCAGCCTGGGTGAAAAACGCCAGGCCGCCCTGACGGGGTGCGGGCAACGAAGGCACGTTGGCCTTGCCGGGTTCCCATGGCTGGCCGCCGCTGATGACCTCGGCGCGCGCAGCAGGCAACGTGGACGCTGCCGCCAGGGCCAGTGCCGATGAAAGGAAATCTCTGCGCTGCATGAAGGTGTCCTGTGGGCGATGAGGAAGGTCGAACCGCGCTACAACGCGCCTGAGCGCGCGACCAGGCGGTCACGGCGGGCGAGTCTAGGGGTGCGGCATATCACCACGCCACTAACAAATTGACGTTTTCACGTCAGAACCCATTCAGTTGGGGAGGGTCTCCTCGATCACTATGCGCAATTGAGGGGTTGCCCTGGCAGGCGCTTCCAGGTCGCCGTTGGCGACGAGCAGGTGCTGGATGGCGGCCTCGGCCTGGCCCTCGGGGTCCTGGTCGATGACCAGTGACAGCAAGCCTTCGCGCAAGAATTGCGCGTGCTGCTCGCTGGCCTCATGGGTCAGCCAGACGGGGCGCAGGTTTTGCGCCAGCAGTGCCTGGCGGATACCGGCGGAGCCGCTGCCGGTGTTATAGACCGCCGCCAGGGGGTGCCCGTCGGCCACGGCATCGTGCACGGCCTGGGCGGTCTTGTGGTCATCGTCGTGACAGCCCACAGGCCCGATCACTTGCAGCCCGGGGGCGCGTTCACGCAACACTTGCAGGAAGCCTTCCACCCGCTCCTGGTGGGCGTGGTAGAGCAGCGAGTTGGTGATCAGCAGCACCCGCCCCCGGGTGGGAATGGCCCACTGGCTGAGCAGCCGCCCGGCACTGCGGCCAGCCATGCGGTTGTCGATGCCGATGTAGGTGGCGCCGCTGAGTTCGGACAGGCTGCTGGTCAGCAGCACCACCGGCACACCCTGGTCGATCTGTGCTTTGAGCGCGGCGCGAACGGCGGGCTGGTCCTGTGCGACCACGATCAACCCTTGCCGGGCCGTGGTCGGGTTGTTGATCAGGTCGACCAGCTCGCCCGGGTTGCCCTCTCGCCAGATGTGGCGTTGCAGCACCATCCGCGAGCGATACAGGTTGGCCTGTTGTGCAAACCCCTTTGCCACGCGCCGGTAATGGTCTGTGGTGCTGTCGACCATCAGCAGGTCGAAGCGCAACAGGCCGTGCACCGGTGAGGGCAGCACGCGCCGCAGGTCCAAAGCACGTGCGGCGTTCAACACCCTGCGGCGCTTGGCGTCGGAGACACTGCCGCGCTCATTGAGTACACGGTCGACCGTGCTGAGACTGACCCCGGCCAGCTCGGCCACATGAACCAGGCGTTTCTTTCGATTGATGCTGTCCAACGAAACATTTCCGTAAGGGGGAGGCCAAGGGCAATTTACCATGCAGCAACTTTCTTGCGTGGTCGATGACCTGCCCCCACTGGCGCGGCAGCGGGGGCCGTCACCCTCACAGGCCGCTGATCGGTGTGTCGGCTTTCAGCGCGGTGCGCGCCTTGGCCACCTGCGCGGGGGGCACGGCGGGCGCGGCGTTGCCCCAGCTGTTGCGCACGTAGGTCAGCACGGCGGCAATGTCGGTGTCGTTCAGTTTCCAGGCGAAGGACGGCATGCCCGCTGCGGTGATATTGCTGTCGGTGGCCGCCGCGCGTCCGCCCTTGAGCACCGCGCTGATCAGGTTCGCGCCGCCAGGGGTACGCATGCCCGAGTTGTCGGCGAAGGCCGGCACCATACCGCCAATGCCCTCGCCACGCACATTGTGGCAGGCCATGCAATTGGTCTCGTACACCCGCGCGCCGCGTTGCATCACCGGGGCGTTGGCGGCCAGCCCGGCGGGCGCCTGGGAGCCTGAGCCTGGCAACGACTTGAGGTACAGGGCAATGTCGGCCAGGTCCGTGTCATTGAGGTACTGGGTGGAATGCTCCACCGCTTCACCCATGGCGCCGGCCGCCACGGCGGTGTCGTTGCTACCGGTTTTCAGGTATTGCCGGACCTGCTCCGCGCTCCAGTTACCCAGCCCCAGGTGGGCATCGTTGGTGATCTCGGGAGCATGCCCGCCCAGCAGCGCGGCGCCTTGCAGGTAGGCGCCGGTGTCGCCGCCCAAGGCGTTCTTCGGCGTATGGCAGGCGGCACAGTGGCCGGCGCCGTCCACCAGGTAGCGGCCTCGGTTCCATTGCGCCGATTGCTCAGGTACCGGCACGTAGGCGGCGTTCTTGAAGAACAGCAGGTTCCACCCCAGCATCGCCAGGCGAATATCATAGGGAAAGCCCAGGGTATTGGCCGCCGGTGCCTGGCTGACCGGGGCCAGCGAGCGCATGTAGGCCCACAGGTCATGCAGGTCGCTGTCGCTCATCTGCACGTAGGCGTTATAGGGCATGGCCGGGTACAGCAATTGGCCGTCCTTGCGCTTGCCGTGGCGCACGGCACGGAAGAAATCCCGCTCGGTCCAGTTGCCGATGCCGGTCTGGCGATCAGGGGTGATGTTGGTGGAGTTGATCACGCCAAACGGCGTCTGCAGGCCATAGCCACCGGCGAAAGCCTTGCCGCCCGGGGCCGTGTGGCAGGCGGCGCAGTCACCCTGCACGGCGATATACGCACCCTGGCGCACCTGGGCCGGATCGGGGGGCGTGCTGTCCGCGGCCTGCAATTGGTTATCGGCGATGTCATCGGCGCGGGTGCTGCCGTTGATGTACAGCGCCGCCCCGATGCCGGCTACGACCACGATCGCCAGCCCCGCCATGATTGTTCTTTTCATTGGTTAGTGTCCTTATGCCTGAACCAGCGGGCCGGGGTTCTTCACGTACTGTTCCTTGATTGCCTTGGCGGTCCACAAGGCCAGCGCACCAATGGTGACGGTGGGGTTGAAACCGCCATTGTTGGGGAACGAGGAGGCACCCAGGACAAACACGTTGTGCACGTCCCAGCTCTGCTGGTAGCGGTTCAGGGCACTGGTTTTCGGGTCGGTGCCCATTACCACGCCACCGATGGTGTGCGAGGAGTCGTTGGCGCGGAAGGGTGTGTAATGGTCGGCCGCGAAGTTGTAGGACTCGACCTGCGTGCCGCCTACGGCCTTGGCGATGGCTTCGCATTTCTGGCGCACGAACTCGCCGGAGCGCTTGTCATTGAGGTTGTAGTCGAAGGTCATGCGCATCAGCGGGCGGCCGAAGTTGTCTTTGTACACGGGGTCGAGGTCGAAATAGGCGTCTTCATGGGAGTAGCTGGTGCCCTGGCCCTGCACCATGGCCCAGTTCTGGTAGCTGTGCTGGAACGACTGTTTCCAGCCTTTGCCCCACGCGGGCGCACCCTTGGGCAGCACCCCGGCCATGCCGATGGGCAGGCCGTTGTTGGACAGCGACTGAATACCCGCGCCACCGATGAAACCCAGGCCGCTGTGGTCAAAGTTGTCGGCATTGAAGTCGTCGATCTGGATGGCCAGGCAACCGGTATTGATGAATGGGTTGAGGTACTCGTTTTCGAACCACAGGTAGGCGTAGGACAGGGTCTGGAAACTGTAGTTGCGGCCGATCACCCCACGCTTGGTGCGGGGGTCGTAAGGCTCGCCGATTCCCGACAGCAGCATCAGGCGTACGTTGTCGAGCTGGTAGGCGGCGACGATGACAATATCGGCGGGCTGCTCGCCGACCACGCCATCCTTGCCGACGAAGCTCACCCCGGTGGCTGTCTTGCCGTCGGGTGCCTTGTTGATGTGCAGCACCTCCGTCTCCGTCATCACCTCGAAGGTAGGCTGGCGCATCAGCGCGGGTACCACACAGGCGTTGGGGCTGCTTTTGGACCAGTTGCCGCACCCGAACAGTTGGCAGTAGCCGCAGTAGGTGCAGGGGCCCATGTGCACGCCCAGGGCATTGACGTAGGCGCGCGAGATGGTACCGGCCGGAACCGGGAAGGGGTGGTAACCCAACTCCGTGGTTTTCTGGGTGAAGATGTCGTTCCAGCGGCTGGGCACCAGGGGCGGGGTGGGGAAGTCGCGGCTGCGCGAGCCTTCGAACGGGTTGCCGCCGGGAATGATCTTGCCATTGATGACCCCGGCCTGGCCGCTGGTGCCGGCGATGCGTTCGAAACGATCGTAGAAGGGCTCGAGCTCGTCGTAGGTGATGCCCCAGTCCTGTACTTGCAGGCCAGGCACCAGTTGCTGCTTGCCGTAGCGCTCGACGGTCTTGCTGTAGGGCTGGAAGTCGAACGGGTTGAAGCGCCACGAAGCGGCGGCCCAGTGGGTACCGGCGCCGCCGACGTTGTAGCCCAGCGTCAGGTTGCTCCACTCGCGTACCGGCAATGCCTGTTGCGTGGCGTTGTTGCGGAAGGTGTAGGTTTCCAGCTTCGGTGGCTGCAGGATTTCCTTGCGCGTGGCCCAGCGCAGTTCATCGGTGTCCACCGAGGGGGGGAAATCGGTGGCGGTGTCGCGCCAGGCGCCGCGCTCGATGGCGACGACCTTGAGCCCGGCCCTGGCCAGTTCTTCGGCGATCACCGAGCCGGACCAGCCCAGGCCGATGACTACTACGTCCGCTTTGGGTCTTGCGTTTGCCATGGGGCAATCCTTTATTGCGCGCAGCCGGGCGCCGTGCCCAACGTGCAAGTGCGAGGGGAGCGGGAACTGGCACGCCAGCCCCCAGAAAGGCTAACGCGGCGTCACGCCGGGTCGCGGTCGAGCAGGCTTACCGGCTCGATGTTCAACGCCACGCCTTTTTTCTGCAGGTAGGGGCGGTAGTCGTAACGGGCGCCAGGAAAGCCGATCAGTTTCCAGCCCACCATGCCGCGGTTGCCGCCGTACATCGGGTCGGCCAGGTAACCTTCGCGCACGTTGTGCAGCAGCAGGGCGAAGAAGTCGGCGGTGCCGGTATTGGGCAGTTTCAGGGTGCCGCTTTCCATGTCGCGCAGCAGGGCGTCCTGGGTATCGCCGTCCAGGGCGCTGAAGGCCTTGGCGTGGCGGGCCTGGCAATAGGCGGCCAGGTCTTTGAGCCCGGTACGGTAGCGCTCGGCAGGCGTCTGCTTGAACTGCGGGCCCTGCTCTGGGGTGCCAGGTACAATGGGCCCCAGGCGATAGACACTGGCCGCCTGGCCGAACGCTCCCGCCAGCTCACGGTCGATGAATTCCACGCAGCCGGCCTGGCTGGCGCCGATGCCCAGTTCATCCTCGGGGATCAGCCGGTCGAAAATAGCCGCCACCTCCCGAGCTTCATCAGCACTCAGGTAAACCAGGCCACCTTTGCGCGGGGGCTTGGGCAATGCATCGGGCTGGGTGCCCACCGGCATGGGGGTACGCGAGCCAATGACGCTGGCGCCAGCGCTGCTGGCCACGCCGAGCGCCGTCAGTTGCACGAGCGAAATCAAAGCCTCTCGTCGTTTCATGGTCACACTCCTCAGGTCTCACGGTGCAGTACGCCGCTGCAGGTCGGGCTGCGCGCAAGGCCCGTTCCAGACGGGTTGGCACAGCCACGGCGGGCGAGTCTAGGGGTGCGGCATATCACCACGCCACTAACTAATTGACGGTTTCCCTTCAAATCCAGCAAAGGCACTTGTACTGACCCAAGGGCTGCGTTAGCGTTTTCAGGACAAATGGTAACGATACCATTCTGGTCCGCCTGGGCCTGGAACAATGCCGTTTTCGAACGCGAGGCCCAGCGTTCATGCACGCAACACCGGTTCGAGTTTCATCTCACAAGGAAAATAAGAATATGCTGAATCGACGACACTTCTGCCGCGCCAGCGTCATTGCCGGCGGTACCTTCGCGCTGGCGCAAGGCCCGTTGGCCCAGGCCGTCGGGCTGTTCAAGGCCGGCCAGCCGTTGACCGAAGTCGCCCGCCTGGACTGGTTGTGCAATGCTCTGGCGTTGACGTCCACCGGCCGCCTGTTCGTGGGGCTGCCGCGTTGGCCGGGTTTTGAAAATACCCCCTCCATCGCCGAAGTGCTGCCGGACGGCAGCCTCAAGCCATTTCCCGGTGGTGCCTGGAATCAGTGGGCGCCTGGCAAGCCCGGGGGCAAGGCACTGGTCAAGATCAACACCATCCATATTTTCGACGACGACACCCTGTGGGCCATCGACCAGGGCGAAGACGCCGGGCCCAAGGGCATCAACCCGGCACAAAAGATCCTGCAGTTCGATACCCGCGACGGGTCGCTGCTGCGCAGCATCAGCTTGCCGCCGAAAGTGCTGCCAGCGGGGGCCAACCTCAATGACCTGCGCCTGGACAGCGAACATGCGTACGTCACCGACTCGGGCCTGGGCGCGATCATCGTCATCAACCTGCGCACCGGGGTCGCGATCCGTCGGCTGGCCGAGCATCCTTCCACCAAAATGATTCCCCAGCGCCGGCCAGTCGGCGAGGACGCCCAGGTGCTGCTGATGCCCGATGGCAGTGACCATCAAGTGCACTCCGACCCCATCGAGATCAGCCCTGACGGTCAGTGGCTGTACTACCAGGCCCTGAGCGGTCCGTTGTGGCGCGTGCCCACCGCAGCACTGCGCGATGCCGGCCTCAGTGAAAAGGCCCTGGGCGAGCGAGTCGAGTTTGTCTACGACACCGGCCCGCTGACCGGCACCGCGATCGACAGCGCTGGCAACCTGTACCTGGGCGAGTACGACAAACCGCGGGTGACGGTACTGTCCCCCGACGGCAGCCTGCGGGTGGTGGTGGAAGACCCACTGCTGTCGAACCCCGATGCCATGATCATTTCCGACCAGCGCGAGCTGTACATCCCGGTACCCCAGAGCGCGCGGATGGCCGCCAACCGCGGGCCGGGTGGCAAGAGCGCGCTGCAACTGCCGTTCAAGATCTACAAGGTAAGGTTGCCAGCCACGTTGGGCAGCCGCGAGAAAGTCCCGGCTTTAACGGGGGCGGCCCTGTCGTTGTAGCCGCTGCCACAGTTTCAGGCCCTTCAATAAAAACCAAGAGAAGCTCAACAATGAAAACAAAATTGCCTTTCGCTGCCTTCACACTTTCCCTGCTGGTGCCGGTCCTGGCCCAAGCGCAACCGGTGGAACAAGTGGTTGCTCAACCCAATGTGTCCACGGCCGCCGCGCTGCAACTGGCCGAGCGCGCCACTCAGTTGGCGGCTGAGCGCCACATGAAGATCTGTATCGCCGTCACGGACACCGACGGCCACCTGCTGGCCTTTACCCGCATGCAGGGGGCCTATGCCGGCTGTGTCGATGCCTCTATCGCCAAGGCCACCTCGGCCGCACGTTTCGCCATCAACACCATCACGTTCTACGACCTGGCCCGCAAAGAGAACCTCGCCATCGGGACCATTCCAGGCATATTGCCAGCGGTGGGAGGGGTGGTACTCAAACAGGGCGGTGCGGTGGTGGGCAGTGTGGGCATCAGCGGCGATACCGACCTGACGGAGCAGAAGCTGGCCGAGGACCTGTCTGCGACGTTCATCTAGCAGCCCACGCAGGCGATCATGCGGTACAGGTGATCGCCTGCGATGCAGGCGACGCGGTCAGTTCCACAAAGGCAGTGGCTGCTACGAGCTGTTCCCCTCGCGCTTGAACAGCGCCACCATCACCCCTCGCAACCAGCGGTTGCCGCTGTCCAGGTGGTAACGCGCATGCCAATGCTGCTTCACCGAAAACCCTTCGATGGCGACCGGGCAATCATGCACCGTAAGGTCGTGCATTTTCGCCAGCGTTTCACCGATATGGCGGGGCAGGGTGGCGATCAGGTCCGTGGTCCCGATGATGGCGCCCAGGCCAAGAAAACCGGGAAGTTCCAGGACGATCTGGCGCTCGATGGCCTGGCGGCCGAGGGCGGCCTCCAGCAGCCTCTGGCCGGTACCGGCAGTGATCTGCACGTGGCCTTCGCCGCGGTACAGGGCCAGGTCCAGGCGGTGGCGGATACGCGGGTGGCCGGGGCTGCTCAGGCATACCCAGTCCTGGGGGAACAGCACTTGCTGGTACATGCCGCCCCCCAGCCAGGGCACGAAACCCACGGCCAGGTCGGCTTCGCCGGCCTCCAGGGCACGCTCGGTGTTGCCGTCGATGCGCGCCGCTTCCAGGCGAATGCCAGGTGCCGCCTTGCGCAGGTGTTCCAGCACCTGGGGCAACAGGGTGATGTGGCTGGCATCGCTGACGCACAGCCGAAAGCGGCGCTGGGCGGTGGCCGGGTCGAAGTCGGGTTGGTGAGTGGTTAGCCGGCGCAGGGACTCCAGCACCTCCCGGCAGGGGCCGATCAGCGCGTCGGCCCGCGGCGTGGGCGCCATACCCCCAGGGGTGCGGACAAACAGCGGGTCATGCAGTTGTTCGCGCAGGCGGCCCAGCCAGATGCTGATGGTGGGCTGGCTCTGCCCCAACTGTTCGGCCGCGCGAGTCACGCTGCGGGTGTCATAGAGCACGTTGAAAAGGTGCAGCAGCTTGGGTTCGGGCAGGGCGCTGGTGTCGATCATTATTGTATTTTTCAATAGGGTTATTGAGGCCATTGTATAGCTCAACAATACCCGCAGGCATAAGGTGGGGGCACCAAAAAGGAGTCCACCGCTTGAAAATATGCATTCTGGGCGCCGGTGCCCTGGGCTGTGCCATCGGTGCCACGCTGAGTGAAGCTGGCCACGACACCTGGCTGCTCAACCGCAGCGCTGCCCACGTTGACACCATGAACCGTGACGGCCTGACCGTGCACGACGAGCGTGGCCAGCGCCAGGTCAAGGTCAACGCCAGCACCGAGGCCAGCGTCGTTGGCCCGGTGGACCTGGTGGTCGTGCTGGTCAAGTCCTTCCATACCGCCCAGGCCATCACCGGGGCCATGGCCCTGGTGGGCCCGCATACCCTGGTGCTGTCGTTGCAGAACGGCCTGGGCCATGAAGACATTCTCGCCGAGGCGGTCGGCCGGTCCAGGGTACTGGCAGGCAAGACCTATGTCGGTGGCGTGCTGCTGGCGCCTGGGGTCATCCGCGCCGGGGTGGTGGGCAAACAGACCTACATCGGCGAACTGGACGGTAGCCTCAGCGATCGCGTGCAGGCCATCGCCGATGCCTTCAACCGCGCCGGCCTGGCCACCACGGTCAGCGAAAATATCGTCGGCACCATGTGGGACAAGCTGCTGATCAACGTCGCCACCGGTGCGCTCACGGGTATCTCCCGGCTCACCTACGGCCAACTGTACAGCGAACCGCTGCTCAAGGCCGCGGCACTGTCGGCAGTGGCCGAAGCCATCGCCGTGGCCACCGCCGCTGGTGTGCAATTGAGCCTGACCAGCCCTGGCGCGGCCTGGAACCTGGCCGCCGAAGGCCTGCCTGCCACGTTCAAGACCTCCATGCTGCAGAGCCTGGAAAAGGGCTCGGTCACCGAAATCGACTTCATCAACGGCTCCGTCGTGCGCTGGGGCCAGCGCCACGGTGTGGCCACGCCCGTCAACGCCACGCTGGTGGCCTGCATCAAGGGCATCGAGCGGGCCATGGCGGATCATCAACAAGAGGAAGCCAATTCATGAGCATCCCCAAAGCCTATGTCGAGCACGTCGCCGTGTGGGTAAAGGATATCCACTGGCACATACGCTTTTTCCACGAGGTATTCGGCATGACCCTGCGCGAGGTGCAGGGCAGTGTCGAGGAACCGATTCAGTACTGGACCCTGGGCGGCATGCAGTTCATGAGCAAGCCCGATTTCGACGGCCCTGAAGGCCGCCTCGGTCATCTGGGCGTGATGTGCGAGGACGTGGAATACGCCCTGGCCGCCGCGCGCAGGTTCCATGTGACCCCCATGCCCCAAGGCCACAACTGGCTGCGCCTGCCCGACGGCCTGGCGCTGGAATTCATCCAGGCCTCGCCTGCCGCCAGTGTGGCGCAGGCGCTGGCCATCAACCCTCGTTCGTGAGCTGCCTTATGACCCTTCAAGAAAAGTACTGGGACGATGCCCGTGAGGGCGACGAGTGCACCAGCCCCACCTACACCGTCACCCGGGAGCGCATCCTGGCGTATGCCGACCTGACCGGTGACCACACCCCGGTGCACGTCGACGAGGCCTATGCCAACGCCAGCCACTTCGGTTGCCTGGTGGCCCACGGGCTGTTCGGCCAGAGCATCGCCGACGGCCTCAAGACCCAGAGCGACTACCGTTTCCTGCCGGGCATGAGCCTGGGCTGGACCTGGGACTTCGTCCTGCCGATCAAGGTCAACGACGAGCTGCATGTGAAGTTTCGCGTGGGCAGCATGCGCCCCAGCAACAGCAAACCGGGCTGGGGCATCGTCGTGCTGCCCTCGGAACTGATCAACCAGAACGGCGAAGTCGTGCAGCGCGGCGAGCACCGCCTGATGGTTCCACGGAGGCCACAGGCATGACTCAGCCACTGCCACTCAAAGGCATTCGCGTCATCGACTATAGCCACTTCCTGGCAGGCCCCTACGTGGGCCGCTGCCTGGCTGCCCTGGGCGCCGAAGTGATCAAGGTGGAGCGCCCCGGCAGCGGCGATGCCGGCCGCCAGCACGCCTTTACCCTGGACGAGCACCAGAGCGGCTACTTCCTGCAACTGAACATGGGCAAGCAGGGTGTCAGCGTCAACATGAAGGACCCACGCGGCAAGGCCTTCATGCACAAACTCTGCGATTCGGCGGACGTGTTCATCGAGAACTACCGGCCCGGTGCCCTGGACAAGCTGGGGTTGAGCTACGCGGAACTGTCGGCGCGCAACCCCAGGCTGGTCTACTGCTCGATCTCGGCCTATGGCCATACCGGCCCCGACGCCCACCGCGCTGGCTTCGGCCTGATCGCCGAGGCCAAGAGCGGCATCATGCAGATGGTCGGCAACCCTGGCGAGGCCCCGCCGCTGCTGCGCATTTCCCTGGGCGACATGTACACCGGCATTCACGCGGTGGCGGCTATCAATGCGGCGTTGCTGGGGCGGGTCAACAGCGGCCGGGGCCAGCACATCGACATGGCCCTGTACGACACACTGGTGTCCATGCACGAATACGCCGTGCAGTGCTACACCCTGTCCAATGGCGAGATAGTGCCGCAACAGACCGGCCACGACATGCCCACCTCGACCCTGTACGGCGTGTTCCGAGCCGCCGACGGCGACCTGGTGATCGCCGCCCAGGTGGACGACGCCTGGAAACGGTTCGCGGTGATGCTGGAAGCCAACGGCGGGCCGGCCGGCTTCGGTTCCGACACCCGCTTTCACAGCCTCAATGGCCGCAATACCCACCGCGTGGAGATCCTCGCGGTGGTCAAGGCATGGGTCGCGGCGAACCCGGTGGCGCGTATCCTCTCGTTGCTCGATGAAATCGATGTGCCCAGCGCCAAGGTGCAGCGCATCGATGAAGTGATCGCCGACCCGCAGATCAAGGCACGCAACATGGTGGTCGAGCAACAGCACCCGCGCTACGGTACGTTGCGCATGCCCAACTTGCCGTTCCGTTTTTCCGAGTGTGATACCACGGTCCATCAGGTGGCCCCGGACCTGGGCGAGCATAATGCCCAGGTGGCGGCCGAGCTGGGCTTCAGCGCGGCCGAGATTGCCGCGATGCAGGCCGACGGCGTGCTGTTTTCCCATGGAGGTGCACAATGACAGACCGTTACAGCGTGATCGGGCGCCCGATCAACCACACCAAATCGCCCCTGATCCACGGCCTGTTTGCCGAGGTTACTTGCCAGGCGCTCGAGTACGGTGCCATCGAAGGCGACCTCGACGGGTTCGAGGCCCAGGTGCTGGGCTTCCGCGAGGGAGGCGGGAAGGGCATGAACATCACCGCGCCCTTCAAGCTGCGGGCCTTCGAACTGGCCGATGCGCGCAGTGAGCGCGCCACCTTGGCCAAGGCGTCCAATGCCTTGAAATTCGAGCACGGCAAGGTCTACGCCGAGAACTTCGACGGCATCGGCCTGCTGCGCGACATCGAGCATAACCTTCAGGTGCCCTTGGCGGGCCGCAACGTGCTGGTGCTGGGCGCTGGCGGGGCGGTGCGCGGTGCGTTGCTGCCGTTCCTGGCGGCAGGGCCCGCGCGGCTGGTGATCGCCAATCGCGACCAGGCCAAAGCGCAGGCGCTGGCGGCTGAGGTGAAGGATGAGCGCGTGCAGGTTGTCAGCTATGAGGCGCTGGCGGGGCAGCGCTTCGACCTGGTCGTCAACGCCACCTCGGCGAGCCTCACCGGCGAGCTGCCGCCGGTGCCTGTCGACGTGTTCGCCACCGCCCAACTGGCTTATGAGCTGGCGTATGGAAAAGGGCTGACGCCGTTCCTGGCGCTGGCCCGGGAGGCTGCGGTGGCGCGCCTTGCCGATGGTGTTGGCATGTTGGTGGAGCAAGCCGCCGAGGCGTTCGAATGGTGGCGGGGCGTGCGCCCCGAAACCCGCCCGGTCATCGACCGCCTGACCGTACCACTGCAATGAGGCCTTGACGGTTACCGTTTGCGTGCCCTGTTCGCTGGGTTGTCGGCGACCCTGCAGCCCAGCGCAACGCCACTGCCGCTACCGCCGCGGCCAGGCCAACATGGCCGAGGCGTTCAACGGTATCCCTGCAAGCCAGGGCGCAAGCTCGGGAAGCAGGCGACGCGGTCGACCGGGCGGGCCTCTTCCCGAGCTCCGCCCGGTCCCACAGGGTTGTGGAGAGGCGGGTGAATGGAGCGGTGGTTAACGGTGGCGCACGCGCTGTTGTGGGACCGGGCGCAAGCTCGGGAAGCAGACGACGCGGTCGACCGGGCGGGCCTCTTCCCGAGCTTCGCCCGGTCCCACAGGGTTGTGGTGAAACGGCTGAATGGAGCGGTGGTTAACGGCGGCGCACGTGCTGTTGTGGGACCGGGCGCAAGCTCGGGAAGCAGACGACGCGCTCGATCGGGCGGGCCTCTTCCCGAGCTCCGCCCGGTCCCACAGGGTTGTGGTGAAACGGCTGAATGGAGCCGCGGTTACCGGTGGCGCACGTGCTGTTGTGGGACCGGGCGCAAGCTCGGGAAGCAGACGACGCGGTCGACCGGGCGGGCCTCTTCCCGAGCTTCACCCGGTCCCACAGGGTTGTGGTGAAACGGGTGAGTGGAGCGGTGGTTAACGGTGGCGCATGTGCTGTTGTGGGACCGGGCGCAAGCTCGGGAAGCAGGCGACGCGGTCGACCGGGCGGGCCTCTTCCCGAGCTTCGCCCGGTCCCACAGGGTTGTGGTGAAACGGCTGAATGGAGCCGCGGTTACCGGTGGCGCATGCGCTGTTGTGGGACCGGGCGCAAGCTCGGGAAGCAGACGACGCGGTCGACCGGGCGGGCCTCTTCCCGAGCTTCGCCCGGTCCCACAGGGTTGTGGTGAAACGGGTGAGTGGAGCGGTGGTTAACGGTGGCGCACGCGCTGTTGTGGGACCGGGCGCAAGCTCGGGAAGCAGACGACGCGGTCGACCGGGCGGGCCTCTTCCCGAGCTCCGCCCGGTCCCACAGGGTTGTGGTGAAACGGCTGAATGGAGCCGCGGTCACCGGTGGCGCACGCGCTGTTGTGGGACCGGGCGCAAGCTCGGGAAGCAGACGACGCGGTCGACGTGACGCGGGTGGTAGCGCGCCACGACGGCCATGGCTCGGCGTGTGCCCTTTAGGATGGGCTGTGCAGGCAATCTTGATGTTGCGGGTAGGCAACAGTGATGTATCAGCCATACTAGGCCTTTTCCTCTCAGCCAGGCGCATCGATGTCCAGCTTGCCCGAACGCGTCTCGTCTTCGTTGTCACCCATGCGCCGCGGCCGCAGGCTGTTGCGTTCGCGCTGGCGAGGCGGGCGCCAGCAGTTGGCGTTCTGGGTCGGAGCGCTGTTGGTAGGGCTGGTGGCGCTGGCCTTCGCCTGGCTGGCTGACCAGTCGTTCGCGCTGTTTCAACGGCTGCTCGGCAGCGCCGCCTGGCTGCCGCTGCTGATAACGCCCCTGGGGTTCGCCACGCTGGCCTGGGCGACACAGCGCTGGTTCGCGGGTGCCAAGGGCAGCGGTATTCCCCAGGTGATCGCGGCGCTGGAAACGCCATCAAGGGGTTTGCGCGCGCAGGTGCTGGCGCTGCCACTGGCGGCGGCGCGCATGTGTCTCACCTTGGGCGCCTTGCTGGTGGGCGGCTCGGTAGGGCGTGAAGGGCCCACGGTGCACGTCGGGGCGGCCGTGTTGCATGCCTTCGGTACCCGCCTTGGCCTGCATGGCCGTCGCACCGTGGCGGGGCTGATTCTGGCGGGGGGCGCGGCGGGCATCGCCGCGGCGTTCAACACGCCGCTGGCCGGCGTGGTGTTCGCCATCGAGGAATTGAGCCGCACGTTCGAGCAGCGCTTCAGTGGCCTGGTACTCACGGCCGTGCTGATTGGCGGTGCGGTAACCCTGGGGCTGATGGGCCACTATTCCTACTTCGGTGAGGTCGGTGGGCACTTGCCGGTGGGGTGGGGGTGGGGTGAGGTACCGGCGTGTGCGCTGCTGGGCGGTGTGCTGGGGGGCGCGTACGTCAAACTGGTACTGCCTTCACGGCGTGGCTGGATCGGTCGCCTGTGCGCCCTGCGTGACCGCACTCCCGTGCGCTTCGCCGGTGCCTGCGGGCTGGCGCTGGCGCTGCTGGGGCTGGCGTCCGGCAACCATGTGTTCGGTACCGGTTACCAGGAGACTCATGCGTTGCTGGAGGGCCAACCGGTAACCGACGGCAGCTTCCTGTTGTGGAAGTTTCTGGCCAATGTGGTGTCTTACCTGGCGGGTATCCCCGGGGGGCTGTTTTCGCCCTCGCTGAGCATCGGGGCTGCGTTCGCACCGCTGCTCGCCTGGTTGCCGGGCTTCAACCTGCAGACCTGTGCGCTGTTGGGGATGGGTGCCTATCTGGCGGGCGTCACCCGTTCGCCACTGACCGCTTCGGTGATCGTGCTGGAACTGTCACACAGCCCGGACCTTGCCATCCCCATGCTCGCGACCAGTTTGATGGCGGCGGCGATTTCCGGCTGGATCGCGCCTGTGTCGTTGTACCATGCGCTGGCCCACCAGTTCCTCGACAGGCTCGCCCCGGCCAAGGCGTGACGACCCGCATTGGGGCGCATGGGGTGTCGCTGCGCCGCAATGTTGCATTTTTGCGCTGCGCGATTTTTCGTTTTGTCCTCGCCCGGCGGTGTCGAACCTGCCCGGCCAACCCCGCCTGCCGGGCACTGGCATGGGTTTCATGAAGTGAAGGGTGGGGCTGGCAAGCATTCTGCAATAACTGACCAGTTGATCAGTTTTTTAGAGTGCCTCGCCATGTCATTGTCTACTTCGCTTTCCCGTTCCCTGGATATCGTCATCATTGGTGCCGGCATCGGTGGCTTGTCCGCTGGTATCGCCTTGCAGCAAGGCGGCCATCGCGTGCGCCTGTTCGACCGGGTGCCGGAATTGACCCCGGCGGGTGCCGCCATTTCGATCTGGCCCAACGGCGTCAACGTCCTTGAAAAGCTGGGCTTGGGGGCCGCGATCAAGGCCGCCAGTGGCCAGATGACGTCCATGAGCTACAGCACCGCCACGGGCGAGCTATTGACCCGTTTCAGCCTGCAGCCGCTGTACGAAGCGGTTGACCAGCGCGCCTGCCCTATTGCCCGCACCGCCTTGCAGGCGATTCTGCTGCAAGCCTGCGGCCCTGAAAATGTCACCTTGGGCGTCACCTGTGAAGCCGTCGAAGCGTTGGCCGAGGGGGTACAGTTGCTGTTCTCCGATGGCCAGCGCATCAAGGCTGACCTGGTGGTGGCGGCCGACGGCACCCATTCGCAGTTGCGCAACCAGGTGGCCGGTGCGCCTGTGGCGCGGGAGTACTGCGGTTATGTCAATTGGAATGGGCGAATCGCCGCCGCCGAGGACCTGGCGGCAGTGGCGGAGTGGACCCAGTTCGTCGGCGAGCACAAGCGCGTGTCGTTGATGCCCATGGGCAACGGCCAATTGTATTTCTTCTTCGACGTACCGCTGCCGGCCGGCACACCGAACCTGCGGGAGGCCTACCGCGACGAACTGCGGGCCCATTTCAGCGGTTGGGCGCCCGCGGTGCAACGGCTGATCGAGCGACTGGACAGCAGCATTGTCAGCCGCGTGGAAATACACGATATGGCGCCCATTGCCAGCTTCGTCAAGGGCCGCGTGGTGTTGTTGGGCGACGCCGCGCACCCCATGGCCCCGGATCTGGGGCAGGGCGGGTGCCAGGCCCTGGAGGATGCCTGGGCACTGGCGCGCTGCCTGGAGCGCGACGCCCCCGACCTGCCCGCCGCTTTGGCACGTTACGACGCTGCGCGGGTCGAGCGCACCGCCCAGATCATGCAGCGTGCACGCGCACGGGCGGGCGTTACCCATGGGCATGACCCCCGCCAGACCGAGGCCTGGTACCAGGAACTGGCCGAGGAAACCGGGGAGCGGGTGATTGCCGGGTTGGTCAAGACCGCCGTGGGTGGTGGTGAGTTGCTCAGGTAGTCAATCCGGACCTGGCCACTCCCCTGTGGGACCGGGCAGGGCCATATGTCACGGGTGCTCGATTACCATCACTGCGGTGGTGTCGGGCTCCAGTGCCTCGAACACATGCGCTCCCTGGGCTGAGTAGCTCATGTAGTCCCCCGCATTCAACACTACCGGGTCCTGCGCCGGGCCAACCCTGGCCCGGCCGCTGCACAGCAGCACATGTTCCAGGGTGCCGGCCGGGTGCGGCTGCGACAGTTTTGCCTGGCCAGGCTGCACCTTCAGCCGGTAGAGGTCGCGGCGCACGCCTGGCGGGCAGTCGGCCAGCAACGTGGCGGCGTAATGGCCGTGCTCGGCATACGCCGTTTGCCCTTCGGTCGCCCGGATCACCCGCACCTGCTGCGGCGGCTGCTCGAAGAAACGCGTCACCGGCAACCCCATGGCAATGGCCAGCGCCCACAAGGTCTCGATGCTCGGGTTCCCCAGCCCGGCTTCCAGTTGGGACAAGGTGGACTTGGCAATGCTCGCGCGTTTGGCCAATTCCGTGACGGACAGGTTGGCCAGTTGCCGCTCGCGCTTGATGGCCAAGGCGAGCAGGTCAATGGGCCGAGGCCGTTCTGCGTGTGGGTCGTTCGTTAAATCATTCATTTGTTCGCCAAAAAATCCTTAAAAAGGTTGACCTGCCCTGTTAACAGAATCAGCATATCGTCCGAATGTTCATTTTATCGGTCTTATGCAGCAATAAGGAAGGTGTGCGTGGTCAACGCTCAATACCGGGGTACTCTGGAAATGGTCGCCGCCATGGTGATCTCCGGCACAGTGGGCTGGTTCGTGCTGTTGTCGGGGCAGTCAGCCACGGCCGTGGTGTTCTGGCGCTGTGTGTTCGGTGCGCTCGCCCTGCTGGTCGCGTGTGGCCTGCTGGGTGTGTTCAAGCGCGGCTGCGTCAGTGGCGCCCAGTTGGCCTGGATGAGCGTGGGTGGCGTCGCGCTGGTGCTCAACTGGGTACTGCTGTTCAGTGCCTACCGGCATGCCACGATTGCGATTGCCACCGTGGTCTACCACACCCAACCGTTCATGCTGGTGGCACTGGGCGTGATGTTTCTGGGGGAGCGTTTTTCTGTCGCCAGAAGCCTCTGGCTGGCGCTCGCGTTCGCGGGGCTGGTGCTGATCGTGTCAGGGCAGATGGGCGGCTCGGCCAACGCCCCGGACTACCTGCGCGGTATCGCGCTCGCCCTTGGTTCAGCATTTTTCTACGCCTTGGCGGCGCTGATCGCCAAGCGGCTGAAGGCGGTGCCTGCTCACCTGATCGTACTGGTGCAGATGATCGTGGGCGTGGTGGTGTTGGCCCCTTTCACGGATTTCTCCACCATCGTGCAGCCCGGCGGGCAATGGCGTTTCCTGGTGATCATTGGCGTGGTGCACACGGGTGTGATGTCCACCCTGCTGTACAGCGCCATTCAGAAGCTGCCGACACCCGTGGTCGGGGCGCTGTCATTCATCTACCCGGTGGTGGCCATTCTGGTGGACTGGGTCGCATTTTCCCACCCCTTGAGCCTGCCGCAACTGGCGGGGACGGTGTCGATTCTGCTGGCGGCGTGGGGGATGAACGTTGATTGGGGTCAAGTACGGGCCCACGCAGGGCGCCCATAATAAAACCGAATGAGGGGGCTGATAATTCTCATTTTTTCTTGCTGTATTGCGGCCCTCTGCTAAGACTCTTTGAGTCGATGTTTCCATGAGGTCAACGGAATGCCAGCCATCAAGAAAATGAGCGTCGTGCAGCTGACCATGCTGACCGCCGTTAACATGCTCGGTTCAGGCATCGTTTTATTACCCACCAAGTTAGCCGAGGTGGGTGGTATATCGATTTTGTCCTGGTTGGTGACGGCCACAGGGTCGCTGGCCCTGGCCTACGCCTTCGCCCGCTGCGGCATGCTCAGCCGAAAGACCGGCGGCATGGGCGGTTATGCCGAATATACGTTCGGCAAGGCCGGCAACTACATCACCAACTACACGTATGGCCTTTCGCTACTCATTGCCAATGTGGCGATCAGTATTACAGCGGTGGGTTATATACAGACGCTGTTCGATATCAAGTTGGACTCCCTGCAAGTAGGCCTGGCAACTATCGCGTTGCTGTGGATTACCACGTTCGCCAACTTCGGGGGCGCAAACATTACCGGCAAAATAGGGGCGATCACGGTCTGGGGCGTGATCGCCCCCGTGGTGCTGGTGTCCACCATCGGCTGGTTCTGGTTCGACAGCAGCACCTATGCTGCCGGCTGGAACCCTCACGACCGTGGCTGGTTCGACGCTGCCGGCGCCTCGGTGGCCATTACCCTGTGGGCGTTCCTGGGCCTGGAGTCGGCGTGCGCCAACGGCGACGCGGTGGAAAACCCCGAGAAGAACGTGCCCATCGCGGTACTGGGCGGCACCCTGGGGGCGGCGGTGATCTACATTGTGTCCACCAACGTCATCGCCGGTATCGTCGACAACGCTGCGCTGGTGTCGTCCACCGCGCCGTTCGGCCTGGTCTTCGCCAAGATGTTCAACCCGGCCATCGGCAACCTGGTGATGGGGCTGATGGTGCTGGCCTGCATTGGCTCGCTGCTGGGTTGGCAGTTCACGGTGGCCCAGGTGTTCAAGAGTTCGGCGGACACGGGCTATTTCCTGCCGATCTTTGCCAAGGCCAACAAGCATGGTGTGCCGATCATCAGCATGCTGATCCTGCTGGCGATCCAGACGGCCCTGGGCCTGCTGACCATCAGCCCGGACCTGTCCAAGCAGTTCGACACATTGGTGAACCTGGCGGTGGTCACCAACCTGGTGCCGTACATCCTCTCCATGGCCACCCTGATGACGCTGCAGAGCATCTCCAATGTGCCGCCCCGCAAGGCCATGATCACCAATATCGTCGCGGGCATCGCCGCGGCCTACAGCTACCTGGCGCTCTACAGTTCGGGGGGCCAGGCGCTGATGCTCGGCGGGGTGGCGACCATTGTCGGCTATACCCTGTTCGGCTTCGTCAACACCCGGCTGATCCGCCTGGAAGCGCTGAACAACAGCGTGCCCACCCAGACCGTGGCGGCCCAGCACATCGTCGGCCAGCCCATACCGGTCAATGACCTGAACGCTGGCGCCCCGCACAACCGCACACTGGAGGTGACCCCATGACCGAATACAGACACCTGCTGGGCATGCTGGCCCTGCTGGTCAGCCCGCCGCCGGACAAACGCAGCGTCTTTGGCCGTGCCCTCAACCAGTTGATCAGCGACGTCGAGGAGCGTTCCATCAGCGTGCTGGTGTCCGAGACCCTCAGCGACGCCACGTCCATTCTCAGTACCGACCCGGCCATCCAGTGCGTGCTGCTGAGCTGGGAGATGGACACCAGCGAAGGCCACCAGGCCTGCATCAACCTGTTGACCGCGCTTCGCGAGCGCAACACCCGGGTGCCGGTGTTCCTGATCAGCGACCGCAGCACGGCGTCCAGCGTACCGCTGATCGTGATGCAGCATGCCGACGACTTCATCTGGCTGCCCGAGGACACCAGCCGCTTTCTCAGCGGGCGCATCCTGGCGGCCATCGAGCGCTATCGCCAGGCGGTGCTGCCACCGATGTTCGGCGCCTTGCTGAAGTTCGCCCGCAGCTACGAGTACTCGTGGCATACCCCAGGGCACGCCGGTGGCACTGCCTTTCTGAAAAGCACCGCGGGCCGGGCGTTCTACGAATTCTTCGGGGAAAACCTGCTGCGCTCGGACCTGTCCATCTCGGTGGGCGAGCTGGGTTCGCTGCTCGACCACAGTGGCCCCATAGGGCAGGGCGAGCGGTATGCCGCCAAGGTGTTCGGCGCCCATCGTACCTACTACGTCACCAACGGTTCATCGATGTCCAACCGGGTCATCCTGATGGCCAGCGTCACCCGTGACCAGATCGCTCTGTGCGACCGCAACTGCCACAAGTCCGCCGAACACGCCATGACCTTGTCGGGTGCCATTCCGACCTACCTGGTGCCCACCCGCAACCGCTACGGCATCATCGGCCCGATCCTGCCCCAGACCCTCAGTGCGGAGGGGGTCAAGCGCGCCATCGCCGAGAATCCGCTGGTGCACAGCGGTATCGACCCCACGCCCGTGCACGCCATCGTCACCAACTCCACCTACGATGGCCTGACCTACAACGTGACCCGCGTCGAAGACCTGCTGGGCCAGAGCGTCGACCGCCTGCACTTCGATGAAGCCTGGTACGGTTATGCGCGGTTCAACCCGCTGTACCGCGACCGCTTCGCCATGCACGGCAGCCCGGCCGACCATGACGCCTCGCGGCCGACGGTGTTCGCCACTCAATCCACGCACAAGCTGCTGGCGGCGCTGTCCCAGGCCTCGATGATCCATGTGCGTGACGGCCGCAACCCCATTCCCCATGGGCGCTTCAACGAGTCGTTCATGATGCACGCCTCGACCTCGCCCAACTACGCCATCATGGCCTCGTGCGACGTCAGTTCGGCGATGATGGAGCAGCCCACCGGGCAAATCCTCACCACGGAGTCCATCGAGGAGGCCATCGCTTTCCGCCAGGTCATTTCGCGCATGCACAGCGAGATGCTTGCCAGTGACGATTGGTTCTTCTCGTGCTGGCAGCCCCCGTCGGTCAAGGTCGGCGCGCTGGACGTGCCGTTCCACGAGGTGGACCCCGGTCTGCTCAAGGCCGAGCCAAGCTGCTGGGTACTGCACCCCAATGCCGTGTGGCACGGTTTCGGCGACATTGAAGACGGCTACTGCATGCTCGACCCCATCAAGGTCTCGGTGCTGAGCCCAGGCATGGGCGATGACGGCAACCTGCTCGACCGTGGCATACCGGCGTGCGTGCTGTCCGCGTACCTGGGGCGCCAGGGCATCGTGGTGGAGAAGACCACCGACTTCACCATCCTGTTCCTGTTTTCCATTGGCATCACCAAGGGCAAGTGGGGCACCCTGGTCAACGCCTTGCTGGACTTCAAGCGCGACTACGACAGCAACCTGGAGTTGGAACTGTGCCTGCCCGACCTGCTGGCCGCGAACCAGCAGCGCTATGCCGGCATGGGCCTGAAGGACCTGGCGGACGAGATTTTCGCCGCCATGAAACAGCACAAGACCACGGCAGCCATGGCGCAGGCTTTCGGCACCCTGCCCGAGGCAGTGTTCAGCCCGGTGCAGGCCTACGAAAAACTGGTGAAAAACGAAGTGGAGCTGATCACCCTGGAACAGGCCGCGGGGCGCATAGCGGCCACCGGGATCGTGCCGTACCCGCCGGGCATTCCCTTGCTGATGCCGGGTGAAAAGGCCGGGGCGATCGAGGGGCCATTGTTGGCGTATCTGCGGGCCCTGGAAGCCTTCGACCGCTCGTTTCCAGGCTTCACCCACGACACCCATGGCATCGAGAATGTGGACGGGGTGTACCACCTGCTGGTACTGAAATAGCGGCCACGTCCCGGCCGTGCACGTCATGTGCGTGACACGGCCAGGGCTGCCGCAGGCTGCAAGGCGTCGACGCTGCGCGTGGGCGGCTGGCTCTGAGTGACAGCCGTTGCTCAGGGGCCAGTTGTGCAGCAAAGCTCAATGCTAGCGCTCTATCAACCCCATACTGCGCGCCTCGTAAATGGCCTCGGCCTTGGAGCCCACGCCCAGTTTCTTGTACACCCGGCGCACGAAGGTCAGCACGGTATGGCGCGATACGGCCATCAGAGCGGCGATTTCTTCGGCGGTGAAGCCTTTGGTGAGGTACACCAGCACTTCCTGTTCGCGCGGTGAAACCAACGGGCGTGGCGCGTCGGCACGGGGGCGCAAGCGTTGCACGAGCTGGCGTGCGATCTGCGGGCTGAGCGGGCTGCCACCGGCGCGCAGGCTACGAATGTCGGCGACGATGCAGGCCCGGGTGTCGCCCTTGAGCCGGTAACCCGATGCCCCCGCCTGCAGGGCACGCATCACGTGCGCTTCATCACCGAGGGCCGTGGTGACCATGATCTCGCACGCCGGCCAGCGTTGCTGCGCTGCCTGGATCACGTCCATGCCGGGGCCGTCGGGCAGCGCCAGCTCCACCAGCAGTACGTGCGCGGCGGGCCCTTCGAGCATTGCCAGCCCGGCGGCACGGCTGCCCGCTACCGCCACCATGCGCATGTCGGGCAGGGCGGCCAGGCGGGTAAGCAAGGCGTCTTGAAGCAGGGCATCGCCTTCGACCATCGCGATGCGAATGGGCGGGCGGGCTGGAGCGGCTCGCATGGGGTACCAGGCCGTGAGGCATGTCGGGCAAAAAGGAGCTGGAGATTGCCATACATGCCCAGGCCGCTCCATGGCCGTTGGTCGCACCGCTTCAGGGCAGTTGGATGCCCTGGTCGTACGGCGTTTGCAGGTCGCGCTCAGGCAACTCCCAGATGATCAGGGCAGGGGGTGTCCGGGTGAAGGCAGGGCTGTCGAAATAGGCCTTGGCCGCCCCGGAAAACTCGCCGCCGTCCTTGGCGAAACTGCCGACTGGCGCGTTCAGCGCATGCTGCAGAAAACCGAGAAAGTTCGAGTTATGGGAAAACGAGGTGCCGATCAGCGCCGTGTTCGGCAGGTGGTCGTCGCCGAACAGGTCGTCGAGGTTGTCGCCGTTGGCCTGGGCGCTGGCGCTGGCCTGAGTGGCGGCGACGTATTCGGGCTGCGGTTGCAGCGACACGGGCAGCCCGTCGATGCCTGCCAGGTGCACCAGGTCGCCGGGGCGTCGGGCGTTGGCCTGGGGCATGAGGTCGAACGCCTGTTGCGGCGTGGGCTTGAAGCCGATGCCCTGGACGGCCTGGGCCACGCGCTCGGCAGCGGCGCGGGCACCGGCCTCGCTCCAGTGGGTGTCGGTGCGCAGGTAAGCGGCGTCGCCCAACGGGTGCAGGGCCGGGGTCAGGTCGATGGCGGCGATGCCAGCGGCTTGCAGCATTGCCAGCCACTCGACGATGCGCGGTGCCAGCGAGGCTGGACGCGCCAACGTACACAACTGGCGGGCGGCAATGCGGCTCTTGTCCGGGACCACGGCCACCAGCAAACGGATGCCGCGCTTGGCCAGCGCCTGCTGCAGGCTGATCACTGCCTGTGCCTTGGCCCGGGCGTTGGCCATGGCGGCCGGGTTCAGGCGCAGCTCATCGGTCAGGAACAGCCAGCCAGGGCAGCCCTGGCGCACCCGAGGGCCCAGGTCGCCGAACAGCAGCCAACTGGCGTCGCGCTCCAGGGTCGCCGCTTGGCTGGGCACCGGGGCATTGGACAAGGTCTTGGCGAACCGGTGGGTGATGTCGCCCTGCAGCACTTGGTCGCGCGTCACCACGTCAGGCAGAAACGGCGCCGAGCCCTTGATCAGCAACCAGGCGCACGACGCCGCGGCCACGACAAAGAACAGGACCATGACCACGCCGGCCAGCGGCGCGGCCCGCTGTGCCAGGGCGGTGGGGGGCGTGGGGGCGGTGGACGGGGAGTGCGTGGGCTGGGTCATCAGAATTGGAAGTACAAGAACGGCACGGCTTCGCGGCTGGCGATCAAACAGAACGACAGCACGAACCCGAGCACGGGCCAAAGGGCGGCAGCCAGCGCAAACAATGCGTTGCCTGCCAGTCGACGCTCACAACGCGCTTGCAGCAAAGGGGCCAGGATGCACGCCACGCCCAGCAGTGCCGCCAGGCCATGCACCGGGCGCAGGGTCACGGCCATGGCTTCACCGAGCGCCACGCCGTGCTGGCCGAACTGGCCGGCGTACAGGTCCATGGCGGTGGCGAAGTCGGGCGCGCGGAACAGTGTCCAGGCCAGGCACACGAATAGCAGCGTACCGGTGTGCGCGGCCCACGCCGGAACCGCCGGCAGCCGCGAGCGCGACCAGGCGCGGTCCAGGCACAGCGCCACACCGTGGGCCGAACCCCAAAGCAGGTAGTTCCAGCTGTCACCCCCATGCCAGAGCCCGGCGATAGCCATGGTCAGGAACAGATTGCGGTAGGTTTTCCATGCGCCTTTGCGGTTGCCGCCCAAGGCGATGTAGAGGTAGTCGCGCAGCCAGCTGGACAGTGACAAGTGCCAGCGGCGCCAGAAATCCTGGATGCTGCTGGCCAGGTAGGGCCGGTTGAAATTCTCCGGGAAATGGAAGCCCAGCATCAGGCCCAGGCCGATGGCCATGGCGCTGTAACCGGCAAAATCGAAGAACAGTTGCAGCGAGTACGCCAGGCAGCCGGCCCAGGCATCCACCAACGATGGCTGATGCAGGTGAAAAGCCACGTCCACCAGCGGCGACAAGGTATCGGCCACCAGCACTTTCATGCTCAGGCCGATCATGAAACGCCGTGCGCCGAGGGAAAAGTTCTGCCAGTTGAAGTAGCGCTGGTTCAGCTCCCGGCGCACCCAGTCATAGCGAATGATGGGCCCGGCGATGGAGTGCCCGAACATGGAAATGTAGGTGGCGAAGTTGATGAAACTGCGCTCCACCGGCACCACGCGCCGGTGCACGTCCACCAGGTAGGAGATGGCCTGCAACACGATGAACGACAACCCCGCGGGCAGCGCCACCCGTTGCCAGGCCATGGGCAGGGCGCCGTAGTGGGTGAGCAGGTCATTCCAGGTGGCGGCCAGGATGTTGGCGTATTTGTACCAGCACAACACGGCGGTGTTGACCACGATCAGGCCGACCAACCGCCGCACACGTTCGCGCCCACCCTCCTGGGCGCGGTCCACCAGCAGGCCGCCGACCCACGCCAGCACGGTAAGGGCCATGTGCAGGAACAGGAACAGCGGGCTCAGCCAACCATAGAACAACCAACTACCCACCAGCAGGATGACGTTGCGCCACGCCGGCCGCGCCAGGGTGTACACCAGCAGGAAGGCCGGCAGGAACAGTGTCAGAAACTCGAGCGAGGCAAAAACCATGGTGGCGCGGGTTTCCCTTCAGTTGGCGACGCTGTCGGTGACAGCGACCAGGCGCGGGCCGCCAGGCGAGGGTATCAGCAGCAGGCTGTAGCGCTTGTTGGCCTGCAGCGGGCCGATTTCCAGCGCCGCGCCGATGTTGGCCTCGGCGCACACCAGTTGCACGGCCAGTTGCGCGCGCGGGTTCAGTTCCTGGCGGCGCGGGTTGCCGGCGGGGGCTTTCTGGAACAGGTCGAGGTCCTTGCCGGCCACGTTCACCTTGGCGTCGGAGCACTGGGCATCGGCATTGAAGAAGGCCAGCGAGGCCTTGAGCTGGTTCGGCAGGTCGAACGGTTCGGTGACCACCTGTTGCTCAATGCCACCGCCGGCGGCCGGCAGGGCGAACACCGTGGCAAAGTCGCCCGGTGCCACGGTCACGGCCAGCGGTACCTGATGGCCATCGCGGCTGAGAGTGCCCTTGGCGGTCTTGCCGCCCGGCACGGCGATGAAGTCGGTGGCGAACGTGTCGCCTGCCAGGTTCAGGGTCGCCTGGGTACCGTCAGGCGTCAGCACCAGCGGGCTGGCACTGACGTTGACCAGGCGCAGGTAAGCGGAGTCCTGGGCGGGCCCCGTGGGGTAGAGCGCAATTTCGGCGCTCACGGCGCTGGCGCTCAGGGCCAGCCCACCGATGACGAAGGCCAGGCGCATCACGGTTTGGCCCCCACGGCACTGGCCGGCAGTTCACTGATGGACTTGCCGATCGCGGCCGCCCACGACTTGTAGCCGGCGATGGTGAAGTGCTGGCCGTCGGAGGTGATCCACTCGCCCGGTTTGGAGAAATGGGTGGAGTCGATGTAGGTGCACGGCGCGACCATGTTGGCCAGCGTGCCGGCCACCAGTTGGGTGCGCACCTGGTTCTTGCCGTAGGTGTTCTCGTAGATGTTGCTGCCGTTGGCCTTGCCCCAGGCCGGGCCTACCCACACGCACTTGGCGCCCGTGTCGGCGATCTGCCGGGTTAGGGCGGTGACGCTCTGGTACGCCCATACCTTGGGGAACGGCGTGGTCTTGTAGGAGGCCATGGTGTCACCCATGATCAGCACCACCACGTCGGGCTTGTCCTTGGCGATCACGTCCTTGATGGGCTGGGTGTCCATGGTGCCGCGGCTCATCACCTTGATCTTTTCGCCCGGCTCGCGGGTAGCGCCGCAGTCCAGCTTGAGCTTGGGGGTTACCCAGTCGGCCGGGTTGGCACCGCACGCGCCGATGGCGTGCACTGTGGCACCTTGTTGGGTGAGGTTATCGTAGAGCGGGTTCATCAGCGAGTCGGGAAAGCTCATGTGGCTTTCGCCGATCACGAGTAAGGTCAAACCAGCCAGTACGGAAGCAGCCATGAAAAAGTCCTCGTTGAATCAATTCGAATAAGGGGAGGCGAAAGGGCTGACCGGCAGGTCCATGGCCCCGGTCATGTCTTCGACGGTGTAGCGCAGGTACAGGCCGGCCGTGACCTGGCGGTAGTCGCTGGCGTTGTCCGCCGCCAGCGCGGCGCCCAGCACGAAGTTCGAGGTCAGGCGGTACTCGCCCGCCGCGCTGACGTTGTAGCCGATGCCGGTACTGCTCTGGCTGTCGTAGCCCGACAGGCCCGCTGCCGTGGCCCGCGCCTGCAGGCTGCTGTGGCCTGGGAACACATCGGCGCTGTCCTGGCCGATGTGCTGCACGCCCACCGAACCCTTGAGGCGATAGGTGAAACGCTCGCCGCGTTGTGCCCAGGTGACCGGCACGCCCAGTGCCAGGAACTGTTGCGGGCTGAAGTAGCCGCCGTTGCCGTAGGTGTAGAAATTCTGGTTGTTCGAGTAGGTCAGCGCCGAGCCGCTCAGGCCCACGGTGAGGGTGCTGTCCGCCGCGTTGCGCAAATACCAGTACACGCCGCTGCCCAATTCGAAGCGGTTGTTGGACTCCACGTTGTTGCCCACCAGCTTGTGCGCCGAGCCGTAGCCGTACACGCCCACCTGCTGGTCGTCGTGGCTCAGCTCACCGCGCACGCCGTTGGCCGTCACGCCGCCCCATTTGTCACCGGTGCGCGAGTCGCGCGAGCCAGCGAACGAGGTGACGCTGTCGGTGACCACGCGCCGCGAGACGCTGACGCCATAGCGGTAGTTGCCGTCGCCGGCAAACGGCCGGTTGACACTGACGCCGCCCACGGGGGTGCTGTAGATGAAGCCCAGGGGGCTGACCCCGGCATCGGCCTTGATGCCTTCGTCCTTGTTGCGATAGGCCACGGAAACGCCCACGCCATTGGCTTTCTGCGAGCCGACCGTGTCGGTGCCGCTGGCGCCGAAGCGCGCCACGGCATTGCTGCCCGGAGTGCCTGCGCTCAGGGACACCGGGGTAACGCGCAGGGCAACGCTGTCGGTCCCATCGCCGACGGGCAGGGTAGCCTCCAGCGGGGCCTCGACATCGGTCAGTTTGCTCAGGCCTTTTTCGCCGTTGTTGCTGCGTACCGAGACGCCCTGGGTGACCGACGGGGTACGGTCTTGCAGAATATCGTTCAACGCCACCTGGGCTGGGCTCAGGTCGGTGCGCGGCGCGGTGTCGCCGTCGCGCGCATAGACGTTCTGGAACGGGTTGGCGGCCACGGTGGCGGCCGGCGTCGTCTTGCGGCTGGCCACCGCCGCGACGGTGTCAGTCGCGGCGCCGTCGGCGCCGTCCACCGGGGGCGGGATCAGGCTGTTGGTGGCCAGCACCGTGGCCTGGCGACGCTGCCCGGCCAGGCCGACGAAGGGGTTGTCCGAGGCGACGGTTTTTTCCGCCGCCGGGGTATTGGCGACGTACGGGGTAGTGGCGCGCTGGCTGTTCTCGATAGCCACCGCCTTGCGCAGCAACCGCGCCGCTTCGCCGCTCTGGCCAATGCCGCGATAGACGCGGGCTGCCGCCGTCAGGGTCTGGGGCACGCCCGGCTCCAGGGCCAGGGCCTTCTGCGCTGAGGTTTCGGCCAGGCTGAAGTCCCGACCTTGCAAGGCGACATCGGCCAGGCCCAGTTGCAGCCGGGCGTTGTGCGGGTCACCCTGGATCAGCGGCTCATACAGCTGGCGGGCTTTTTCGACGTTGCCACTGGCGGCATACATGCGCGCCAGGGACGACACCGCCAGGCTGTCGTGGGGGCGCTGCTTGAGCGCCGGGGAGAGCATGTCATAGGCCGCCACCAGGTCATTTTTCTCGCGCAGCTCATCGGCCTGCTTCACGCGGTACAGGTACACCAGGTCTTCATAGCGGCGGGTGGTGCTGTCGCTCATGGGCGTGCCCTGCAACTGGCGCAGGATGTCGCTGGCTTCGCTGTCATGGTCGGCCTTGAGCAGCACCCCGGCGTACAGCAGTTGCAGGTCCGGGGTGGCCGGGGTGTGCTCCATCAGCCCGGCCATCAGGCGCACGGCCTGGTCGGGGTTGCCGGCTTCGGCATACGCACTGGCCAGCACCGCCAGGCGCTCGGGCTTACCGCGGGCCAGGGGTTCGCAGCGCGCAAGCAAGGCCCAGGCATCCTGGCGCTGGCCGCGGCGGGCGATCTCGACGGCCATTTCAGTCTGCACATGCAGGCGCACGTCCACGTCCATCTCGTTCATGTCAGCGCTGCGGTCGGCGGCGGGAATGCGCGAGAGGGTGGCCTGGGCCTTGTTCCACTCACCCAGCTCGGCGGAGAGCAGGGTGCTGGTGTACAGGGCGTCAGGCTGGTTGGGCTGGCGCTTGAGCAGTTCGTCGATCAAGTCGCGGGCCATCTGCACCTGGCCGTTGTGCAGGTACACGCGTGCCAGGGCAAAGCGTGTCCACGGGTTGCCGGGGTCGTCGGCCAGGGCTGCCTGGTAGGCCTTTTGCGCCCCGGCCCAGTCACCACGGCGCTGGGCCAGGCCTGCAAGCTGGGCGTTGCGCAGGGCACGGATGTGGATGGTCGGCGACAGGCGTGCCTGTTGCGACGGCGTCAGCCCGTCGATCAGGCGCAGGGCTTCGTCGGGCTTGCCATCGCGAGCCAGCGCGCCGATCAGGCCATTGAGGGCGTCGGGGTAATCCGGTGCGCTGGCCAGTACCTGACGGTACACGCTCTCGGCGGCCGGCAGTTGACCGGCCTGCACCAGCAAACCGGCACGGGCGGTCAAGCCTGCCGGGTCTGCAGGTTTGCGGGCGATGGCCTGTTCGATCAGCTCGCTGGCCTGGGCCAGTTGGCCGCTGCGCTGGGCGGCCGCAGCCTGGTCCAGCAACAGCCAGTAGCGAACATCGTCAAGGGCTGCTTTCCATTGACCGCCGCCAGGCGCCTTGCTGGCTTGTACCAGGTAGCTCTCGGCCTCACTCAGGCGCTTCTGGTGCTGACGCACGATGCCCATGCCGCCCAGTGCATCGAAGTCGCTGGGCGCGTCTTTCAGGCGTGCCTGGAATTCCTGCTCTGCCGTGTTCATGTCCTCGGCGTCCAGGGCCTTGAGGCCGCGGGCTACGTGCGGGTCACGCTGCCAACCGATGCCGCCGCGGCCCTGGGCAATGCCCTTGGCCATCAGCGCGCGGATTTCCTCATCCTGGGGGTGGGCTTGCAGGTATTGCTGGAACAGCGAGACCTGGTCGCGGTTGGGCGGCCCCAGCCACACCAGGGCAAAGCGCCAGGTTTCGTCGGCATTGCCGCCAATGTCCGGGTTATGGGACAGACGCGCCAGCGCCCGGATGCCTTCCGGGCGGCTGGCGGGATTCCGGGCCAGGTGCAGGGCCAGCCACAGGTCCAGGATCTCGTCGTCCGGGCGTTCGCGGCGCAGCCGCTCGAGGCCGACCCGCGCTTCTGGCCAGCCACCGGTGGCAAAGCCCAGGGTGTTGTAGTACTCGCGGGCAATCAGGCCCTGGGGCTGGCGACCGTTGAACAACTGGCGGTACAGGGCCACGGCCTTGTCGCGCTCGTCGGCGTCACTGGCTTCACGGGCTTGTTCCAGCCGTTGCTGCTGGTCATCCGGGCTCAGGGCGATGTCCTGCTCCAGTTGCAAGGCCTGGCGCGGCAAGGGGCTCAGCGCCTGCAGGCGTGCGAGGTAACCCTGGGCGGCCGGCAAGCGCTTGCGCTGCAATTCGATCAGGCCCAGGCCGTACAGGGCATCGGGTTGTTCGGGCGCCAGGGTCAGCACCTTGGTCCAGGCTTCCTGGGCGCGGTCGGGCTGGTTCTTGCCTTGCCAGTAGTAGCCTTGCTCGATCAGCAACGCCTGCGGGCTATTGGCCGGCGGTGGGGCTGCCAGGGCCGCGGTGGAGGCCAGGGCGGCGCAGATGGCCAGGGCTAAGGTTTGCTGGCGCATGCGGCCTCCCACGACACATTGAGCGTGCCGTCTTGGTTGAACTGGTAACGATGCTCGGTCGATCCGAGGGAGAACAGGCTCAACATCACGTGGTAGTACTGCGGTTGCCGGTAGGCCGGGTCGGCCGGGTCACTGTAATGGGCGATGGCCTGGTCGACGATGCGCTGCTGCTGGTCAGCCAGTTGCCCCAGGCCCTTGGCGCGCAGGTAGGGCACCAGGGAAGCGGAATAGCCATACGGGCCCACGCCTTCGGTGGCGCCAGTGAGGATATTGGCTTTCTCCGGCGGCACCCCGGCCGAAGCCGTGGCCCGGGCCATGCCGTCCAGGTGTTCGAGCATGGGTTTGTACAGCGGGTCGGCAGGTGCGGTCAGCCCCGCCCACAGGTAGGTGCGGATAGCGTCATAGCTGCCCAGGGCATTGGAGAACGGGTCCACCACGAACAGGCCCTTGTTGACATCGGTGCCGCGGTACGCCACCCAGTCTGGCACGAAGCCTGCGCGGTTGACGCCCTGGTCGGCGACCATCTTCGCGGTACTGTCGGCCACTGCCTTCCAGGGGCTGGCGGGCGACTCCCGGGTGAAGCGGCGCATCAGCGGGATAGGCGTGTAGCTGGCGTTGAAGCGCCACAGCTGGTCGGGGTGCTCGAAGCCCACGGGGCCGGGCAGCACCATCTTGCCCAAGCCGGGAATGTCACGGATCAGCGTGTGTTCGACGTTGGCCAGGATCAGCCGGGCATCGGCGCGGTAATGCGGCTTGTGCCACAGGCGGTCAGCTTCCAGCAGGGCGTAGGCGAACCACAAATCGGCGTCGGTGGCCGAGTTCTTGTCCAGCACGCTCCAGGTGCCCGCCGGCCCCAGGCCCCATAGCCAGCCCGGCAGGTTCTGGCCCAGGTTGGCCCCGGCCATGTTGTCACGGGTCCAGCGCCACAGGGCGTCGAAGGTGACCGGGTCGTTGGCGACCAGGGCGAAGAACATCCCGTAGGACTGGCCTTCGGAGCTGCTCTGGTTGGGGTCCATGCTGGAGCCGAGCATGCGCCCGTCCTTTTGCACGAAGCGCTGCACGTAGTCGTTCCACAGCGGCCAGTTCTGCGCGCTGCACGTCTGTGCCTGGGCAAGCCCGGGCAGCAGCGTGGCCAGCGCCAGCGCGGTCAGGGCAGCGCTTTTCATGACAGGCGCTTCTGGGCGCGCGAGCGCAGGAACAGGTACAGCAACACGCTCACCAGCAGGATGCCGAACACGGTCACCAGCAGCATCCACTGCAGGTTCTGCGACAGGGTCCACTGCACGCGCTTGAACAGGCTGAGGTCGCCCACGTAGTACTGCTCGTCGGCCACCAGGGAGTTGATCTGGTTGCCGTGAACCACGGCCAGGCTGCCTTGCAGGGTGTCTTTGTACTGCTCGCCGCCGATCAGGGCATCGGTGGCATCGCTCAGGCCTTCCGGGCGGCCGCTGGCGATCACTACCACGCTGCGCTTGGCCGTGAGCGGGGACTCGAAGCCCGCCAGGTAGGTGTTGCTGTCCGGGCCGCTGTAGGTCACGGTAACGCGCGGCTTGCGCTGGTTGGCCTGCGGGTCGGGGCTGATCCAGTCACGCACGCGCAGGGCCAGGTCGGAGATGTTGAAGCGGTGGTTGCCGCCTTCGCCGTTGACGGGCAGGTGGTCGGCCCATTGGCTCAGCAACGGCTGGTTGCCGCCCGAGGCCAGTACCAGCAGGTCTTTGTCGCGCACCGATTGCACGGCGTCGGCCTGCACCACGGTGACGGCGGTGGCGGGGTAGCCGGAGGACAGGCCCAGGCGCCCCAGCACGGTCAGGTAGGCGCTCCATTCGGCCGGACCGCTGTTGTCCGGCATCACCACGGCGCTCTGGGACAGGTCGGCCAGGCGCGTGAACGGAAAGCCGCTGTCGTTGAACACGCCCAGGTTCGGCAGGGCGATATAGTGGTTGTAGCCGCTCAGGTCCAGGCTTGAATCCGGGTCGATCAGGCCGCGCATGTTGTCGATGATGATGTCACGGCATTGGCCCTGCTTCACGTAGTCGAACATGTAGCGCAACTGCAACTGGGAGCGCGCGGGGGCCAGGTCCAGCGGCAGGCGCACGATGGCTTCGCGGGGCAGGCTCTCGTCTTTCTTCAGCATGGCCAGCAGGTTGTCGCCGCCGTCCAGGCTTTTCAGTGACGGCAGCGGCATGGACTTCATGAAACGGTCATTGAGGCTCACCAGCAGCGACGAGTTGGTCGACTCCTGCTGCGGGGTGTAGCGGTATTTCAGGTCCAGCGGCACACCGTTTTCGCGCCAGTTGAACAGGTCCGGCGGCAGGTGCAGGGGCACGGTGATGTAACCCGGGTTGTAGCCCGACACGCTGAGTTTCCGGGTGTCGATCAGCTCGCCCAGGCGTACCGGGCGGTCGGAAGGCAGCCAGTTTGGCGCATCGTACGGCTTGCGGGGGCTGAGCGCGTCCAGGTGGTCGATGACCACGCTGTTGCCCACCAGCGCCTTGCTGCCCAGGGCTACGGCATCAGCCGCGAGCTTGAGTTCAGCGGCGGTGCGGCCAGCCACGATCAGCACTTTGCCGTGGGGGTCATTGGGGTTGGCCATCAGGGTGACGGTGGGGCCCTTCAACTCGCTCAGCCCAAGGCTGGCCAGCGAATGCGCGGCTTCCTGGCCCTCCACCAGCACGATGGCGCTGCCTTTTTGCGGGATCTCGCCCACGCTGCTGGTAAAGCGCGCTCCCCGGTAGCCTGCCAGCGCGCCGACCCACGACGACAAGGCGCCCGCGGCCTCCAGGGTGCCGTTGCCCGGCGCCTTGGCGAACACGAACGGCAGGTTCACCTGGCTGGCGTCGCGGCGGTCGAAGAACGGCATCGGCAGAATCGACAGGTCGTCCTTGAGCGGCACCGGCGACACGCTGAGGCGCAGTTGCGAACTGCTGTTGATCTTGGCCCACAGGCTGCTGTGTTGCGGGTCTTCGCACTCCATCGTGTAATGGCCGATGAACTGCAGGCGCAGGTGGTTGTACTCGGTGATCAACTGCGGGGCGATAGTGACCACTTGCTGCTGTGGCTTGCCCGCGCCGTCCTTGGGCAGCGCCAGGCTGGCAGCCACCTGGTCGTTGACCAGTACGTTGATCTGCGACAGGTCGGCCAGCAAGGCGGGCGAGTAGCTGTAGTCCAGCACCAGCGAGGCGCCGTTGACCACTTCGTCGGCGCGAACGCTGAAGTCGACACTGTCGGAGGATTCCACGCCCTGCAGGTTCATGGTTTCCAGATGGCCCAGTTGCTTGAGCGTGATATCACGGCTGTAGCTGCCGGCCACAGGCGTGGCATCGGCGGGCGTTGCTGCGCAAGCGTTGTGTACCACCGTGGCCAGGCACAGGACGGAGCAAGCCAGGCGCATGAAAGGGCGGCGCGAAGGGTGGGATTTCATGATCATGACTTGTCCAGATTGGAGTCGAGCGCGAGCGAAGGCGCGACGCGCGCCGTCGATGTGTCAGAGGGGCGGCTGATGAGGGCCTTGAGCAGTGCGACCATGCCCAGCAGCCCGATGGCGCTGACTTCACGCAGGGCCGACAGCGGCGTGTCGACCTTGCCGCTGCCCCAGCTGGCGGCCCAGGTGTCGGCCCGCGAGAAAGTCATGCGCACCAGTTCACTTTGCTGGCGCAGGGTCAGCGGGTCGAAGCGCACGCCCACGTATTGGCCTTTGCTGAACACCACGGTGGTGTCGAACTCGGCGTGGGATATGCGTGCGGCGGCGTTGCGCGACAGCGTCACGCGCACCCGCTCACCGGCATGGGCGGTCGTGCCGGGAGGCAATTTGAAGCCCAGGCCGTGCTGCGAGAAGTCCTGGGTGGTGCAGATCACTTCGTGACCGTTGGCCCAGCGCACCTTCACCGGCAGCTCGGCGCGCACCCGCGGTTCGGACCGCACCTGGCGGCTTTCACTGGCCACCGCTACCGCGGCGCTGATGATGATCAGGTTGTAGAGGGTCCAGGTGCCGTTGATCAGCACGGTGATGGCGGTATTCGGCGCGCCCCAGATCAACTGGTGAATGCCGAAGCCCAGGCCGATCAGGTTCAGCACCAGCAGCACGATGTACGGGCGTGCGAGTTTCCAGTCGAAGTATTCCCGGGCGATGATGCCGCCCTTGTCGGTGACGTTGAAGCCCCCGAAAGTGGGTTTGACCAGGGCCATCAGTACCGGCGGCATGATGTACCAGGCCAGTACCGTCTCGTACACCTCGTTCCAGAACGAATGGCGAAAGCGCCCCTGAATACGCGAGTTGGTCAGGTTGGAGTGAAACAGGTGCGGCAGGGCGTAGGCAGTGATCATCAAGGCCGAAGCGTGGAAGATCTGCGCCCCGAAGATCAGGTACGCCAGGGGCGCTGTCAGGAACACCAGGCGCGGCAGGCCATAGAAAAAGTGCAGCATGGCGTTGGCATAGCACACGCGCTGGCCCAGCTTCAGGCCCTTGCCGAGCAGTGGGTTGTCCACCCGGAAGATCTGCGCCATGCCGCGGGCCCAGCGGATGCGCTGGCTGATGTGCCGTGACAGGCTCTCGGTGGCCAGGCCCGCGGCCTGAGGAATGGCCAGGTACGCGGTGTTGTAGCCGGCGCGGTTGAGTTTGAGCGCGGTGTGGGCGTCCTCGGTGACCGTTTCCACGGCAACACCGCCTATTTCTTCCAGCGGCTTGCGGCGCAATATGGCGCACGAACCACAGAAGAAGGTGGCGTTCCACAGGTCATTGCCATCCTGCACCAGGCCGTAGAACAACTCGCCTTCGTTGGGCACGGCACGGAAGGTGTTGAGATTCTTCTCGAACGGGTCGGGCGAAAAGAAGAAGTGCGGGGTTTGCAGCATCGCCAGTTTCGGGTCCTTGAGGAACCAGCCCATGCCGATCTGCAGGAAGGAGCGGGTGGGCACATGGTCGGCGTCGAACATGGCGATGTATTCGCCGTCGGTCGCCTTGAGTGCCTCGTTGAGGTTGCCGGCCTTGGCGTGGTCGTTGTTGTCACGGGTGATGTAGTTCACGCCGATGCTGTGGCACAGGCGCTGGAATTCATCGCGGCGGCCATCGTCCAGCACGTGGATGCGCAGCTTGTCCTTGGGCCAGTCCATCGCCTGGGCGGCGAAGATACTCAGCTTCACGATGTTCAGCGCTTCGTTGTAGGTGGGGATGAACACGTCCACGGTCGGCCATTCGCTGGGTTCACCGGCCAGCAGTACTGGCTGGCGCCGCAAGGGCCAGGCGGTCTGCACGTATCCGAACAGCAGCACCACCAGCGCGTACAGCTCGGCGGCCATCAGGCCGTAGCCGAACACCGAGTCCAGCCAGCCGTCGAACCCCAGGGTGTCGGCCAGGCGCCAGTAGGCGTAGCGCAGCGAGGCCACCAGCGACAGCACGATCAGCGCCAGCACCGGCAAGCGCCCCGGCAGGCGTTTGAGCAGCAGCGCCGAGAGGAAGCACAGGGCGGCGAACAGGCACTGGGTGTACAGGTCCAGGGGCGCGCTGACGATGCTGACCAGCAGCAGCGCGGCGATGGCCGTGGTGCCCAGGATCAGCGTCCAGCGGGCCATGCCACGCCATTGGCGGAAGCGGCTCAGCCAACCGTTCAGGCGCAGTTCGGCGCGCCCCTTGAAGCCGGGCTTAGGGTGTGGGGCGTCGGTCATGGCATTCAGAGCTCTCGCGTGGCTTGCACTAGCAATTCACACAATGATTCGATGAGGTCGAGGGCATCTTGGCAGCCTCGGGTGTTTGGGGTGTGCGCCAACGGATCGCGGTCATACGCCAATGACTCGCTGAGGAAGTGATCCTGGCGAACCACACCCAGCAGTGGCATGCCGGTTCTGTTCTTCAGTACCGCGCACATGTCGAGGCTGAACTGGCGGGACGTGTCCAGCTGGTTGATGACAAAGGTGCAGTGCGCTGGGGCTGGGCGTTGCAGGTAGGGGGCGAGCAGGCGGTCCATCTGGTCGAGGGAGGCATAGGACGCGGCTTCGGCAGTGGTCACGACCACCACCACGTCAGCCACTTCCAGGGCTTGGCTCAGGTACACCGAGGCGCCGGGGGGCGTGTCGATGATCACGGTGTCGTGCGCATTGAGGTCCAGGGCAGCCAGGTACCCGGCCAGCCACAGCGGATCATTGGCCAGCCGTTGTTCAAAGGCCACGCGCTGAACGTCGTTGACCACGCCGTAGGCCAGGCAGTGGCTGCCACCGTAGCCCTCGCGCAGCAATTCACGGCCAGTGCCGCCTGTGTTCTGGGCGATGCCCGGCCACTGCAGGGTACCGCCCACATGCAGGCACAGGGCGTTCTGCGGTGACAGGTCCAGTGCCAGGGTACGCCCGCCAGGCCGCTTGAGGGCATTGGCCAGCACACCGGCCAAGGTACTCTTGCCGACCCCGCCCTGGGCCGACACCACGGCGACAACCCTGGCCTTGCCCATGGGGGCGAAAGCCTGCGGTGCGTCACTGGCGGCCTCCAGGCGCTGGCGTTGCTGTTCGATTTCCTGCAGCAGGCGGCTCAGCGGCTGGCGGGTGGTGGTCGAACGCGCTGGCGCCGGGGTGGGTGGCAGGGGTTCTTCGTGGTATTCGAAAACAGACTCTATCTCCTGATAGTCGCCCACATGTGCGCCGAGTCTGTTGAACAAGTTCGCAATATCATCGGAATGGTGCATGGGTGAGCGTGCCTGCGTGCGGTTGGGTGCAAATGAACCATCAAGGTCGTACAAAAATTGAGCAGCACAAAAGATCAGTCCCAAAGGGGTCTGATCAACAAGGTGGGGAATGAAGTACAGGCTGCCTGAGTGGTGGCAATATGCCTGCGTCAATGTTTTGTTGTCAAACGCTTTTGTTTTTTGATCATGTCAAATAAATGACATTTTAAAGGTAAGTCATTGATTCAAGATGATTTTAAAAACGCAAAACCTTCGGTGTTTCTTGGGAAGCATCTGCTGCGCCGTGAACGGATTTCGACGTAGACGGGCTGGATGATTGCCGGGGTGCTGGTTAATTGACGCCAGAAAAAATGCAGCGATCTTCAGCGAATCGCCGGGAATGATACAGATTTGCAGGGAATGGGTATTGATCAGGTGAAGGATTCGGCGGCGGGATTGTCACTTGTTCTGGGGACGGCGCAGGGGTTGATATTGTTGTCGCGCGGCTGACTCCAGCAGGGCTGGGAGCGCAACTTGAAGGCGGGCCGCGGCTCAGCCTGGCGGACGATGCGCTTCAATCTGCAGGCGATGGGTAATCAGCGAGACCGCGTGCGTGGGCGAGATCAGGGCAGTGTCCAGGCAAAACGGGGCTTCATCCCATGGCTCATATTCATGTTCCAGCACGGACCGCCAGGTAGGCGGGGTCAGCCCGGGGACATCCGTGGTCCTGGTTTCCACCCGGCGCCGATGTTCCTGCGCATCGGAACAGATCACCTCGATGTCGAGCGACCGAGCACCCGCCTGCACGGCGATTTCACGCCAGGCGTTCCGGCTTTCGAGGACGGGGTTGACACAATCAACGACCACCCTGTTGCCCAGGCGAAGGTTGGCCAGCGCCAACTCGCAAGCGACCTGGTAGCCACTGCGGCCCACGCCCTGGGCAAGCACGCCGGCGTTTCGCAGCGCCTGTTCGATTGTGTCGATGCGCAGGTACACGGCCCCCGTCGCCGCCACGAGAGCCTTGGCGATGGTCGTTTTTCCGGTGCCGGGCAGGCCGCTGAAGACGATAAGCATGTACGTCCTTTCAGTAGAAATCGTAATAGACCGTCCAGTCGCCCGAGGTTCTGCTTTTCCAGAACATCAGGCTGCCACTGTGCACCACGTTGAGGTTGATCTTGGCGTCCGAGGAAATCTGGAACACGAACTCGTAGTCCTCATCAGGCTCCACCCCCGATTGGCAGAACGAAGGGTAGCCGCCGATCTTGTGTTCGTAGGCGTGCGTCACAAGGTCGTAATAACTCTCTATCGCGCCTGCCCGCTCAAGCTCCAGCACCGCGATTTCAATATCCCTGGGCACGCCGCCACCGTCCCATAACGGATAGTCTTCGGCGACTGCCTCAGCTTTCAGGGGAAATGCCTTGAGGAAGGAACCTGCAACCGTCAGGTCCTTGCACACCAGCTCCTCATTCGCGCTGTACTCCCTGATGACCCAGTTCTTGCCCATTGGCTCGAACTCATCAGGAAAGGACCTGGACATGAACAACGTCAACACGCGAACGTCTGCCAGGGCCGGGTGGTTGAAGGGCAGGCTCGGCAGGTGAAACTGTGCGTACGGCAGCATCTGCTCGCCCGCTTCGTTGGTGGGGATACCTTCGTTCGGGCGGTAAAGCGACACCTTGCCAAGCCAACTTTCCTCCACGCGATGGGTGGGGCGGAAGCCGCCGGCGATGAATTTCGTCGCGGGTTTGGCCAGGTGTCTTCTGATTGCTTCAATGTCCATTTGCAGGCGAACTTCCATAGGGTAGAGCCGTCATGGTGCCTTGGCGTCGCATGGATGTCATGTACCGCGGCACGTCACTTTGCAGCGGCAACCGCGATGCCTTGTCGGCGGTGCATGCGGTGCGCCCGAGTGTGCGCGACTTTCATGACGGGGTCAGGTCCGCTACAGGCATATGGCGTCTTTGCCCCCTGAAGGGGTGAGAATTCCCCACTTGAGCCCCTATCGCTATATAGTTGCTTGTATAGCGATTTTTTCTGAGGGATACAGGAGATAAAACCGTGAGTGTACAACCCAAGGAAGCCGTGGGCCCTGACTACAGCATTGACGCCATGCGCCACGCCCAGGCCATGACCTGGCGGGCCATCGAGCAGCTATCGCAGCGCATCAAGCCGGGCATGCTGGAGTCCGAAGCCTGCGCGCTGGGCAAGCAGGTGCTCCAGGACCTGGCCATGCAGCGCATCTGGCACCCGCTGCTGGTGCGCTTCGGTGCCAACACCCTCAAGACCTTCAAGCAGCGCTCCGACGGCGACCCGGTGCTGGGTGAGCACGATATCTTCTTCATCGACATGGGCGCTGTGTGGCAGGGCCATGAAGGCGACGCCGGGGAAACCTTCGTCACCGGCGACGACCCGGCCATGGCCGCTTGCGCCCAGGCCGCAAAGACGCTGTTCCAGCGCGTTGAAACGCAATGGCGCACCCAGCGCATGGCCGGGCCCGAGCTGTACCGTTATGCCGAGGAACAGGCGCAGGCCATGGGCTGGACGCTGAACCTGGACATCAAGGGCCACCGCGTCAGCGACTTTCCCCACGCTATCCACCGCGGCGGGGACCTGGGCGATTTCGAGCATTACCCGAACAAAGGGCTATGGATTCTGGAGATCCAGATCGCGCACCCGAACTTGCCTTATGGTGCCTTCTACGAAGATCTGCTTGCCTAGTCCTTCCAGGCGCCCGTGGCCGCCACTGCCCTTGTGGGGGCTGGCTAGCCAGCGCCAGAACAGCTCCCGCAGAGTGAAAGGAGTCAGCCCACCCCCATGAAGCTTTATGAAAACATCACCATCGGCAATTTCCTGTTTTCCCTTGGCTATTCGATTCGCGACAAACAGCGGGGCCCGGAAGCCGCGGCCGCAGGCTCCATCAACCTGCTTCAGCAGACACCTGCCGACCAATTGCTGGGCGACGTGTTGCTGAACTTCAGCGGTGTTGCTCGTCTTCTCGAGTTCAAGGCCGGCGGCGCCAACCTGAGCAAGGAGCGCGGCAAGCATGCCGGGCTCAAGAAGGTGATCGAAGACAAAGGGCTGTGCGAGCTGTCGCGTGAAGTGCACTGGTACGTTGAGACCAAGGCCACCACCGACACACTAGGGCTGCTGACAGTCCCGTATCTGGACGCGTTTCCCAGGATCAGCCCGCAGGCAACGGGGCGGCTCGAGACCCTTGTGCAGTCGACTGCCGAAGCCATTGCTACCCGCAAAACCCGCTTCACTGGTGCGCAGATCAATCAATACCTGCTTGCCATCAAGACGGTGAGCGGCAAGGCAGCTTCAGGCTCCGGCGGCCTGCTGCTATTGGCCGAGCCAGGTGGCCTGCTGAAATTCGCCCCCATCGAGGATATGTTGGAGCTCAACATGATGCACAAGGAATGGGTAAGGGAACGGATCGCACACACCGAGCGAAGCCATCAACTGATGCTGCAGAAAGCCCAGGAGAAGGAACTCGCCAGGCAGAGGTCCTTGGGCCGGGGGATGAGCCGGTGACGACGCCCATGACGGCTGCCGAGTACGAAACCTACGACGAAAAAATCCGCACTCAAGCAGAAGTGCTTACCTCGCTGCTCTCGGCTGGGCTGCAGACTCAAGATGCGTGTGACGCCGCCGTCCGGGCCTTGGGCAACCTTGAGCAAGAAGTGCAGAAGCAGTTGTCTATCGCGAGAAAAGACCTCTCCGTCCTGGCGGATGCGACGGCCACGCGGGCCGCTACACTGCTGGCCGAGAAATTCGAGGCGGCTGATGTGGCCGCCGCCAAGGCCGCAAAGCGCTACCAGCAGGCGGGGCGCCTGCTGGGGTTGAAAACGGTTGCCGTCATGATCGGGGCGCTGGCGGTCCTGTGCGCGGCTGCCTGGTTGTGGGTGGCGCCTTTGTTACCCAGCCAGGCAGAGATCGAATTTCGGCGCGCACAGATCGTCGAGATGGAAGCAAAGGCCGCAGCGCTTGCCCGAAAGGGGGTCAATCTGGAATGGGTTGACTGCACGGTGGGGCGGTTGAAGAGAACGAGGCCGTGCTTGAGGTCCGATGGCATGGATTACTCATCACCCGGTAGCGACCTTCACTATGCGGTGCCTTACAGCTCGCGGCCCTGATCAGCCGGCGGCACCTGTGGTGCGCCCGAATTGCTTGCGGTAACAGCTCGGGCTGCTGTCCAGATGCTTGCGGAAGTGGTGCCGCAACGTGGCAGCGGTGCCGAAGCCGCATTGTTCGGCGATCAATGGCATGGGCAGGGCGCTGGTCTCCAGCAGTGCCTTGGCCCGCTCGAGCCTGACCCCCAGCAGCCAATTGGCCGGCGTGGTGCCGGTGGAATCGTGGAAGCGGCGCAGAAACGTGCGGCGACTCATGTGCGCGGCGCGTGCCATCTGTTCGATATCGATGTCACTGTTCGGGCTGGCCCGCAGCCTGTCCAGCAGCGGCGCCAGGCTGCTGCCGGGCCGAACCGTGACCGGCTGTTCGATGTATTGCGCCTGGCAGCCCAGGCGATGGGGCGGGGTGACCATTCGGCGCGCGGCCCGGTTGGCGGCTTCCGGGCCGAAGTCACGGCGGATCAAATGCAGGCAGGCATCGAGCCCCGACGCGCACCCTGCCGAGGTCAGGATGTCGCCCTCATCCACGTACAGCACCGACGCCTCGACCCGCACATCAGGGTAAGCCTTCGCCAGCGCCTCGTGGTGGTGCCAGTGGGTAGTGGCGCGCTTGCCCGACAGCAACCCGGTGGCCGCCAGCACGAAGGTGCCGGCACAGAGGGTGAAGATACGGCAGCCCCTCTGGCTGGCGGCCTTGAGCGCGTCAAGCAGGTCGCTGGACACCGCGGGCGCCAGGTCGCGCCACCCGGGAATGACGATGGTGCCGGCCTGCTCCAGCAGCTCCAGGCCGCCCTCCACGTTCAGTTGCACACCACCGAAGGCCCTCAGCGGCCCAGGCTCGGCCGCGGCCACGCGCAGGTCATAGAGGGGCCTTTTGAGCAGCGGGTCGTCGCGCCCGAAGGCTTCGATGGCGGTGCCGAATTCAAAAGTGCATAGCTGGTCGTAGGCAAGCACGACGAGGCGATGATTGAAGGGGAGTGCGTCGGGAGCATGTTTTGGCATGAAATTGACGATACATGGCCTGTGTGCCGATTTCCACAAAACCCGCCAGCCCTGATCATCGCCGCACTTACTCAGCCTATGGAAAGGTGCGACATGAAGGATTCGGCTAAGGCGCTGGCGGCTGTCTGCCTGGCAGCGATGATGTTTGGCCTGGAAATCTCCAGTATCCCGGTGATACTGCCCACCCTCGAAGCACTCATCAACAGCCAGTTCAGTGACCTGCAATGGATCATGAACGCCTACACACTGGCCTGCACCACCGTATTGATGGCCGTGGGTACGCTGGTGGATCGCTACGGGCGCAAAGCGTTGTTCATCCTCAGTGTCGCGGTGTTCGGCCTGGCCTCGCTGGCTTGCGGCCTGGCCGGCAACGCCACGGTACTCATCATTGCGCGGGCGGTTCAAGGCGCGAGCGGCGGCGCCATGCTGGTCTGCCAGATTTCGATTCTGTCCCGCCAATTCACCCAGGCCCGTGAGCGTGGCAAGGCGTTCGCGCTGTGGGGCATCGTGTTCGGCGCGGGCCTGGGGCTGGGGCCGATCATCGGCACCGGTATCCTCGCGCTGGCCAGCTGGCAATGGGTGTTTCTGATCCATGCGCCAATCGCCGCGCTTGCCTGCGTCTTGGCGGGCGCCGGGGTGCAGGCTTCGAGCGAGGCGCAGGCTGGCAAGCTGGATGGCCTGGGTATGCTGTTGCTGGCCTCAGCGGTGTTCGGTTTGACCTACGTGATCATCCAAGGCCCGCAGCCTGGCATGTCGAGTGTGGAGGCCGGTGTGATCCTGGTGTTGAGCCTGCTGGCGTTCGCGGCATTTGTGATATCGCAGAAGCGTAGCCAGCAGCCGATGATGGACTTCTCGGTATTGCGTATCAGAGGGTTCTCGGGGGCGCTGCTGGGTTCGGCCGGCATGAACTTCAGCTTCTGGCCGCTGATGATCTACCTGCCCATTTATGTGCAAGCGGGGATGGGGCTTGGCAAAGCCGAGGCCGGTGCACTATTGCTGGCGTATACCTTGCCCACGCTATTCGTGCCGCCGCTGGGTGAACGCCTGGCGCTGAAGCTGAACCCAGGTGTGATGATTCCCGCCGGGTTGCTGGTGATCGGTGCGGGCTTGCTGCTGATGTGCGTTTGCATCGGCCATGCCGGGTTGGTGGTGCCTGGCATGGTCGCTGGCTGCTTGCTGGCCGGCACCGGGCTAGGCCTGACCAACACCCCCGTGACCAACACCAGTACCGGCTCCGTTCCCCCGGCCCGGGCGGGCATGGCGTCGGGCATGGACATGAGCGCGCGGATGACCTCGCTGGCCATCAACATCGCGGTCATGGGCTGGATACTGGTGCAGGGGATCAGCGCGGCCCTGTCCGGCGTGAGCGAAGGCGCTGCACTGCAGGCCGCGGCGCAGTCAGTGGCGGCCGGCAAGCAAGTGGTGCCGGTGGGCGCCTTCCATGCGGCGCTCGACCTTGGTTTCAGCTGGGTGCTGATGTATGGCGTGGCCAGCGTCTGCGTGGCGGCGGTGGCAAGCTTTCTGGTGTTCAGGCCGTGGGGTGGCGGGGTGGTTGCCGAAGCCACTTGAGGGTTTCGCTCAACCCCCTCTGGCCTGCTTCGGCCAAGGCGGGTAGTGGGCGCAGGCTTGCTTCGGTCCAGCCCATCCAGCTCCTTACTCATCGGCCTCCTGAATAAACGCGTAATCGTCGTCAATCAACCGCTGCAGGTAATCATCGAACCCAGCGGCAATGACTTCGTAGCTGTCAGGGTCGTGCAGGTAACGCACTACCTGGCCCACGGTCCCGCCCGGCGCGGGATCGAAATCGATGTACAGTTGCGAGGTGCCGCCATTGTTCATGCAGTGCGAGAAACACAGCCGGTCGCTCATGGGCACCGCGCCATCGATCCCGGGCCCGATCCTTGGCAATGGGTGATCAGTGAGTGTCCTGATAGGCGTCGAGCGCTGAGCAATGGCGACATTTGAACAGGTACGCGGTAGGGCCACGGTCCTTGTGCAGTGCCGCAAAAAACACGTCCCACCGCGGCCCGTCCTGCAGGCCTGTCGACGCCTGCACGGCGCGGATAGCTTCGCTGCCCAACGCAAGAAGCTCGGCGTGTCCGACTTTGCCGATGAACTCGCAGGCGTCATCGCAATGGGCAAGCCATTGTTCCTGTTGCCAGCCGGCGAAGCCGGGGGTGCGCTGGCTCAGTTCGGTAATCACGGCATCATCCAGCGAGGCATCCGGCCCGATGCTGTCTTCGTCGATGAAGGTGGCACCCAGGCGGTGGTGGGCGCTGCCATCGGCAATGCACCAGGGGCAGATGCAGGCTTCGTACTCTTCGACCGCGTACACCGGGCCCACGTAAATGTAGCCACGGGCTTGCTGGCAGACGATGCAGGTGTTTGGGGAGAGTTGCAGTGAGCCGGTAGCGAGGGGGGCAGGATGGTAGGTGAACGAGGGGAGGTTCATTGGATGTTCCGTTATCCAGAGGGTGCGTGTTCAGGTGGGCGCAAGCATACAGCGTAGTGGGGGGGGGGTGCTTACCTGCAGGCCGAGGACGGTAAAGGGCTGAAATGTATCAGTCAGTCCTGCAAAGGCTGGCTTGGCGATATTCATGACGAATGGGTTCGAACGGACAAGCAATGGCTCGCGGGAAACCAGGCAGAATTGGCGGTGCTACCGCCCAATTCGCTCAGTTCCAGGCCCAGCCAGCTCGCTTGACGTCCAAGTGAACTCCCATCTCGGGACTCTCCGAACAAGTCCCAGGTACGCCAGCATCGTCCGACCAACCACGATCATGAAGTCCCCACACTTGCTGGAGAGGCATCAGCTGGCGCCTGCAATCTTCGCGGTCGACGGTTATTTTCAGGCAAAAGGCCTGTCGTTGTGCGAGGACACCATCATCGACGCGGAAAATGCGGTGTATGCGGACGCTTGATACACCCGTGTCGAGAAGCGTGAAGAGCACGAAAATCGTGACGTGATCTGGTAAATCGCAGCTCGGCGCAGTACCTATTCCAAACTGAACAAACGCAGTTTCTTTACAAAACCAAGAGCACGATCGGGTACTGCAAGGCACAGTGGCGCTTAAAGACGCAAAGCCTTATAGACAAGGCGGAATAGTCCCACCCGGAGGACAACTGCCCAGAGTTGCGCAAAAGACATAAAGCTAGGATTTTTCCCAGCTTATGTGTGGCATATTTTTTTGATTCAATAGTCATGAAATCTCAGCTGGATCGCTAAACCTTATCAAGGATCGATCGTATGCCTACTATCGTTAAAACAATTGCGCCTACAGCTCTTGAGGGCGGAGCCTGGAAAGGCTAAATGAATGCCGGAGGGTATTTGTTGAAAGTGGGGTTAATTGGGCGCCTCCTTGACACTTAGTGCCAGAGTCGGCTGCGGCTGGCTGGAATTGGTTGGCAAAAACTGAGCGCGATCTGGATTAAAGGGTCGCGCTCTTTCTTATCAAATACAGGGTCATCTGGTCATGCTGTTGAAGGGGGAAATGTGGTAAAGGAATCCAGTAGTTACAAGTGGGTGGTTTTGGCCATCGCTACCATTGCTCAAGCCAGTGCGTGCTTTTTTGTTCAAGGTTTTGGATCTATTGCAATTAATGTGAAGCAAGCGCTGTCGCTCAGTGATTGGCAAATTGGCCTGTTAGTGTCAGCGGCCCAGCTGGTTCCCCTTTTGGGACTGCTCATAGCGGGAGAGCTGCTTGATCGCTACAGCGAAAGATATGTTGTTGGATTGGGTACAATGTTGGTCGGGGTTAGCTTATGTGGCGCTGGTATGGCGAACAGCTATAATGTTGTGCTAACGATGCTATTGGTATTAGGACTAGGCTACAGCACAGCTCAGCCTGGGGGAAGTAAGTCTGTATCTGGATGGTTTAAAAATTCTCAGCTAGGCTTCGCTATGGGGCTTCGCCAAGCTGGATTGCCGTTTGGTGGCGCAGTGGCGACGTTGCTGCTTCCCTACGTAGCACTCAAATACTCGTATAAGGAGGCCTTTCTTTTTAGTGGAATTGTTGCCTGCTTAGGCGCGCTGCTTTTTATGGCTTTTTACAGAACGCCCGCACCAACCGTCACCCGAGAGAAAAAGGTAAGTAGTTTTAAAACTGCTGCAATGGCTCGGTTGTCCATGGCGGCGGAACCTTCAATGATAAATATCATGCTGACAGGGGCGAGCTTGACCGCTGCCCAGTATGGGATATCAATATTTCTGGTCTTGTATTTACACTCTACAGTCGGGCTGCCTGTCGAAGTGGCAACGAAAATGTTTTTCGTCGTTTTAGGCTTCGGTGTGATGGGGCGCATCCTTTTGGCTATTTGGAGTGATAAGTGTAATCTAGGAAGGATTTTCCCAGTTTTAGCTTGTTTGCTTGGTACTGCTATAGCGTTGATAATACTACCGTTTATCAGTGCCGGTAACGAATTCGTCTTGATCGTCTTCATGGCCTTTACTGGCTTTTTTTCTTATGGGTGGTATGGCCCATGGGTAGCGTACATTGCTGATACTGCTCCTGCGGATAGGAAAGGATTTGCTTTAGGAATGGCCATGACAGCAAACCAAGTTGGAGTTATATTGGTGCCTCCTACCATTGGTTTTATTAAAGATTATTTTGGTACTTATACGTACGGGTGGAGTGGCCTGGCAGCCGTTTGCATGTTGGTTCTTTTTAATGTTAGCCGCCGGGGGGCTTTGCGAGCGCCAATCATGCCATGATGCAAGCAAGGGCTGTTCGACAGAACAGCCCAAACGGTTTCTGAACAAGCTTATGTGTTTGCAGCAGAGATCGGGGGCGCTCTTCTAGTAGTAATGGTGGTGGGCCACGCGATGGATGATAAAATTCCCATCAATAGAGCTTTTGTCACGGCGTGTGTTCTATTTTTTACATTGAGTTTTCTTTTGCAGCTGCTCAAGTGAAATTCAACGCCTTTGGTTGTTATTCCAAGAGTGTTTGAGATTTCCGCCGTTGTCTGCCCATGAGCTACGAGTGACAGGACTTGGTTTTCCCGATTGGATAGTAGTTTGCGAGGTCGGCTGCTCGTATTTTTAAGTGCAGGTGTTGGAAATAAAAAATCTTTGACATGTTTAAAGTGGTTGACTGTCGCATCTATTACGGCTCTTTCCTCCCTGCCAATTGTAGAAGGTCGTGTTTTGTCGGAGTTAGAGGAAAATGCGTAAATGTCAATGGCCCCTGATGCGCCTGGGGTAAAGAGTGTCAAGTGTTCGATCATTTCATTGTGACGGGTCGATGGATTAACCTCAATTATGGCTGAGGTGGGTTCGGAGGCTGTTGTGATTGTGGAGCAGGGAACTTGCCATTCCTGGTGCTCTATATGATTTAATACTTGGTTGTGTAGGTTTTTTGCGATTTCACTTGGTAAGTTTGTGATAGGGCATTCTTGGGTCGGTGAGTCTTTCTGTCTTAAAGAGATGCGGGTGTAGAAAACATGGGTGAATCCAATGACTGTACTAAGTTTTATAAACGCATCATTGGGAGAGCTCGGCTTTAGCGAGGTAGTGGCAGCAACCAGGGTTTCTATAAGCTTGACATAGCTTTTTAGAATACTTAGAGGGTTGATTGGTTCTATAATAGGGTCATGGCAGGGCGTTGCGATCATCTTTTGCACTCCTGTGCAATAGCAGCTTCCGGAAAGCTGCGCCGGTATTGAGTTTTTATTGACTTACCAACTTTAATAAGCGCCCGCGCGAATTTTATTTTTTTATTCGTAGTGTGTGTCAGGTTATCATTGAGGTGTGAGAGGGGGCAAGTTAAAATAAATTCAGGTTGCTGTTTGTAATGTGTTTGATACATGGTTTGTTGACGGTTATTTTTGCGTTACTGGTAGAGGTGCCTATTGTTTATGTTTTTGAAGTCTTTCCAATAGTGCTTTTCGATTTAAGTGCGCCTCTCAAAGCTGCGATAACTGTACGGAGTAAAGGGGCGTGTGTGAGCGTTTTCAGCCTATTGTAGGAGTGGATGCGTTGGGGAAGGTAAAGCATGGAGGGAGAAGTGAATTAAGAGAATAGTTGCAGCGATGGCCGATACCTGCCACTTTCGCACAACGGCATGGACACCATGCCGCGGGCTAAGATGCTTACCCACGCACTATGCATCCAACGCTTCGCCCGCTTCCCAAGCCTCGCCCAGCCTCACAGCCCAGCCACCTGGCGTAGCGCTTGGGCGAAACTTCCCTTTACATCCTCACCGTTGTCACTGCCCAGGTACCCCGATAACCTTTCCCCGCCTTCGATGCCTCGAAGGCCGGGTTTAGCGACCCGCTTCACGATACCGCAGCACCATAATGCTTATTGGATGGCCGTTGGCCTAAAATAAGCTTTATGGCAGCTGCGTGTGGGAGGCCTTCGGGCCTGCCGGTCGTGACCGGTTCGCTAACCTGCGCGCAGCTGCCACCCACCACCTTTCGCTCCGTGGCAGCGCTTCCGAACAGGAGCCCTTGCGATGGACGCCTATACCGCTACGCTGTTCTTCCGCCACAACCGTCCGCTGCGTGCCCTGATGATCGAGGGCCAATGCTGGTTTTGCCTTCATGACCTGGCACGCTTGTTGGCCATCCCCTATCCCGAACGCCTGGTGCGCCGACTGGATGCTGACCAGCACCGCGAGCAATGGGTGGAGGCCAGCGGTGATTGGCGCAAGCGCCTGCTGGTGAGTGAGTCGGGTGCGATCACGCTGATCGTGCGCAGCCACATTCCGGAGAACCGGGCGGTGCGGCTGTGGTTGACCCAGGAGGTGATACCGGCGTTGCGGGAGAGCAAGCCCGGAACGGAACCGGCGATCACGGCGATGAGCTGGCAGGGTGGGCCGTTGAGTGTGTTGTACTGGCGCGATGAGCCGTGGATCAGGCTGCGGGACATGCCGGGGGTCTTGCCGCGGGAGCAGGCGCGGGGCAGGGGGCGGTGGTGGGCTTTATGGCGGTGATGGGTGGAGGTCAGCTCAAGCGTCAACTCGTGCGGCAAGCCACTCGCTTCGCGTCATCTCCCATACCTCGACCTGCATGGGCCCCGAGACGAAATGGCCGTCCCGTACTTCGATCATGCGCATGCCTTCATGCTGGGAGACCTTGCGCGAAGCATGGTTGGCGACTGCCTTGGGAACCTGCATCACGGGGCGCGCCAAGGTGTCGAACCAATAGGCATTGACCACCTTGCAGGCTTCGCGCATGTAGCCATTCCCCTGAAACTGCGGGGCGAGCCAGAAACCCCTGTTGTTTCCTGGCTGGTCATGCAGGCTGATGCTGCCAATGCAGCGCTCAGGGTGGGCGCGTGTGCGAATCATCCAATGCCATTCCCGCCCTGCGGCCATGGCGGGTAGCGCCACATCGCGAACGTAAACCAATCCGCCCTCCTGCGGATAGGGCCACGGCACCCGGCTGTCCAGGTACCGGACCACTTCCCAATGGGGGAATAGCTGCTGTATGGCCGGTGCATCCGTCAGCTGAAGCGGGGTGAGCAGCAGGCGGGGGGTGTGAAGTGTCGGGGGGCAGTCCATGGCATGAAATCCCTGTGCCGGGTGTGGGCAGGTTTGATCGGTACTCTCTCAGACCAGTGGCCAGGGTATCAAGTGATGGTTTTGGCCATTTATCACCGTCTCGTCAAAGGTTGGCGTCGAAAAAAACCGGCTAGGGTATATACGAGCGCTGTGACAATGCGTCAGGTCGGCAGGCCGGTTGCCCAAAAAGAGGAACAACCCTTATGAAGTACGACGATACGTTGATTGAAGAAGCGGTCCTTGCCCTCTTGGCGGCTTTCAGCACGGACGAGGGAAACGCCTGGAAGGGGTTCGACTTTGGGGTCATGAACCGATTGCACGAGCAAGGTTTCATCCAGAACCCGGTGGGCAAGCAGAAGTCGATCTGGTTGACGGCGGAGGGCCAGGCGCGCGGCCGCCAGCTCGCCAACCGGTTATTCAAAGCGACTACCCAGGGACAGGAGTAGGTGCTCGAAACGGTCATCGTTGTACAGGTGGCAACGGCCCGACGAACATCACCTTTAATCGGCCGCCACCGATCACGCGGGCCAGTTCTGCGATCACGCAGTACATGAATATCAAAGTAACGAGCAGAATCTGTATCGCCCAAAAGCGTGGCCAGTTCATTAAGGACCAGATCATGGCGTTAGCATTCATGAGCCCAGGGGCTTCTTTCCAGTATTCGTACAACCGCTCCAGGTAATGAACCGCCAGTGCTACCAGCGCGTACATGAGCGTCTTCCAGGTGACATTCCAGATCAGCGGTTTGTCTGGAAAGCGGTTGATGAAAGGTAGCATGTCCGCGACCAATACCGCCTTGCCCAGTATGAGTGATGCGATCAGCACCGAGGTTGAAGTAGGCAGGTCCAGCCCCGTCCCTTTGATCATCAGCGCGCGGATGAGGACAACGATATGCAGGATGATGAAAAAGAACAGGGTTGGCGGGACCATTTTCTTCAGTTCATGTTTGAACTTGAGTATCACCGTTTTCATAGTTGCGCCCTTCAATGGGAATTCGCGCAGGCTCACCGGTTGGCTCCTGCCTGAGAGCAGTTAAGCATCAGTGGGCAGCGCGGGTTATCAGCGCCTGCCAGGCGGTGAAGCGAATGGTCGGAGCTGATTCGCTCAGCGAGCTTCGGCGGCCCAAAAGCTCGCTGCTGGATTCAAAGCGGCGGACGGGAAAGTGTGACCCACGCCTGCACGCTGGGACGCTGCCACTGCCGTCGCGCGTATTCCACCAGGCCCGCGGGCACAGCATCGCCATTGAATATCAGCCGGTTGAGCATCAGCGCCAGATCAACATCGGCTATCGACCACCGGCCAAACAGATATTCCGCGTTGTCCACAAGTAATGCTCGTGCGGCGCTGAACAATTTATCGGCGCAGGCATTGGCGGTCGGCGACAAAGGGCTGGATTGCACGCCGTAGAACACCCCGAGCGTGGAGCGCTCCTGGCGAATGGGTAACAGGTCGCTGCGAATCCATGCTTGCACCTGCCGCGCTTTTGCAAGCAGCCGAACATCGGTTGGATAGATTGGCACCTGGGGATAAACGGTTTCGAGATACTCCGTGATCGCTGACGATTCGGACAGGGCAAAGTCGCCATGCACCAGGGCAGGGACCCTTTCGAATGCATCTTAGATCTATCGCAGAGCGAAGACCCTGCGCGCTTCACGAAGAGCTTCACGTAGAGCAGTTCCCAGGCAAGTTTCGCCTGCAATCAGTTGCTGGTAGAGGCTCGGTGCAGCACACTCAGTCTACTTGCCCCACCTACAGGAGATGAAATTACATGAAGGATCAACCCAGCCCTATTCCCCTTGTTATTCTTGACGTTCAGGATGCCATTGACCGCCCGAATTGGGATGGCAAAAATAATCCTGAGTATGTGGTGGTGATCCAACGCCTTCTCGATCACTGGCGAGCAAACGGCTGGCCAGTTCTTCACGTGAAGCACGATGAACAGACTCCTACATCCAGCTATTACGTCCATGGCCCCTGGAATGGCATCAAGAAAGACGTTGCCCCAGTAAAGGGAGAAACCGTCATCATCAAACAGGAAAACTGCGCATTCATCGGCACCGAACTGGATGCCATTCTTAAAGGGATGCAGGTAAAGCGTTTGGTGCTGACGGGTGTTGTCATTCATAACAGCATGGACGCTACAGTCCGTGCGGGCAAAGCACTCGGATACAGCATTATCCTTCCCTCAGACGCCACGACAGCAGTGCCCGTCGTCGGGGCGCGGGGAAAGTCCTGGGACGCCACAACCGTTCATGAACTGACCTTGGCAATACTCGGTGATGAGTATGCCGATGTCATGTCATCGGACGAAGTGGTTGCACAGCTCACCCGATAAAGTTATGTAGGCAACCACTGATACGGTAGCAGGTTACCTATTTCACTCGCCTGTTGCGTCGGTAGGTCGCCCTGGTACCGCTTTTGCCGGAACGAAGGCGGGCAGGGTTACCGGCGATTGGTCCCGGTAAGTCGGTAGCCACTTGCAGATCATGCTGGCGTTGATGCGATGATGGATGACTACGCTGGAAATCGTCGCTTTGGGTTGCAGACATTCTTGGACGACCTGGACTTTGAATGGTTTGGGGTAAGAACTTCGTTGGCGCATGGAAATCCTGGCGATAAGGGCGATCGCGTCCGCTTCCGGGATTGCTCTTAGGCCGAAGCCAGTTCGCTATTCTTGATGTTGGCGATAGGCCCCAAGATCGAGGCGTCAAACTCATCCAGAGCTTCTTTGCTGGCTAGCCGCCGAGGAAAATCCGGGTTCGCGAGCGCAGCCTTTCCGATTGCAATGATATCGGCCCCTTCCTCCATCACGGATGACGCATGCTCAGCCGTATGCAAACCACCATTTGCAATCAAGGCCACCTTCGGTGCGTAACGACGAGAGAGGGATACAAGGCTGTTCTGGCCGGCTGGAAATGCGGGTTTCCAAGCTTCGAATTCCGTGACGTGAATGAAGTCGACTCCAGCATCGCTGAGTGAGCCGAAGATCACCTCAGCAGCCTGCTCCCCCTCGGCCCATTTGTGCTCAAAGTCATTGACCTTGCCCTGCGAGATTCGAACACCCATGGGTACCATGCCCACCGCCTTCCTTACCGCTTTTACGACTTCAAGGGTCAGGGACATGCGAGCCTCCACAGAGCCACCCCAACGGTCGTTACGCTGATTCGTGTAGTCCGTGAGGAATTGATCAAGCAGGTATCCGTTGGCGCCGTGGATTTCGATGCCATCGAAGTGTGCAGATTTGATTGCCAGGAATGCAGCCTGTGCGAAGCCCTCGATGGCGTCGGCAATGTCTTCTTCGGTCATGGCTCGGGGTACGGGGTATTGACCCGCGCCATAGTAAAACTTCATCTGTTCCCCTTTGGGACGCAGAGCTGAGGGGCCTGCCGAAACGTCGACGAAGCGGTTGCTCTGGCTAAGGGCACCTGCGTGCATGATCTGAGCAAAGGCCACACCCCGGTGAGCGTGGATCCTGTCTGTCACCATTCGCCAGGCGCGGGCCTGCACGTCATCGGTGATACCGGGCTGGAAAGGGTAACCCTGCGAGTGCTTCTGATCGGTATAGATGCCTTCTGTGATCACCAGGCCAAAGCCTCCTTGGGCAAAGCGCTCGTAATACCGGGCCATCTCCTGGGTTGCATGCCCGGCCGCGGTAGCGCTGACACGTGTCATTGGAGCTACCGCCAGACGGTTCTTCAGCGCGCGACCAGTCATATCATATGGGGTTAGAATTCGTGGATTGAGCATCATCAGTGTCCTATCAGTGTTTTCTGCCGAGTAAGGCAATGCGCAGAGCCTAGGCATCAGCGGCGACAATTGGAATCCTGCGAAATGGATAGGGCGCCTTAACGGAAAGAGATATAAAGATGCAGATTTCAGAGGTTGAAGTGTTTGCGGCCATTGCTGAAAGCGGCAGTCTTTCGGGCGCAGCTCGGCGACTTGGACTGTCCCCCATGACTGTATCGCGACGTCTGGCTTCTCTTGAGCATGAGCTGGAGGTTCGGCTGGTGCACCGCAGCACTCGCTCGGTTTCGCTCACGACCGAAGGGGAGCTTTTCCTGCCATTTTCCAAGACGCTTCTCGGGGCGAGCGAGGCAGCGAAAGTCACCTTGAAGGCTAATGCAGGAACGGCCCGCGGTGTCCTTAAGGTGACAGCTCCGACAGTATTCGGTCAGGCCGTCATCATGCCGCTCATCCCACAATTGCTGGCCGAGCATTCAGCACTTCAAGTAGACCTCCACCTATCCGACAGCATCGTAGACATTGTCAGCCTGGGGATTGATGTGGCGATCCGTATCGCGACCCTACGCGATTCCGCTTTGGTTGCTCGCTCGCTGGCCCCTAATCCCCGCGTGCTGTGCGCAAGCCCCGCTTACCTGGAGCGATATGGGGTACCCACTACTCTCGATGACCTGCGTCGACATCGCTGCATAGCGCTCCACGGTATGCCGCATTGGCCTTTCGTGCGGGAGAGGGGGGTGGTTGGCTTCAAAGGGGAAAGCGTGTTCTCTGCCAATAGCGTCGAAGCAGTGCGCACCGCGAGCAAGCAGGGGCTCGGACTAGCAATGCTCACCTATTGGGATGTTCGTAAAGATCTGGAGGAGAACAGCTTGCGGCTAGTGGAGCTGAAGGACGCCACTCCCGAGCAACTCTTTATCACGGCTGTGCTCCCAACCCGGCAACAGGTGCCGCATCGTGTGCGCGTCTTTCTAGACGAGCTAGAGGCGTCTTTGAGGAGTCCGAAGTAACCGCTATTGGCCGAGAGCAGCCCTTATCAACCGATGGCTTTGGCCCTTTCCGAGGTGCCCAGCCAGCCTATTTGCTCATACACAGGCTTGCCAACCGCAGTTGCGTGTAGCACGGCGAAGGTGACGCCTCGTCCAGCAAACTCGGCCTCGGCGATTTGCATCAAGGCTGAAGCCAAGCCACGGCGGCGGTAGGCGGGTTCGACAAATACATTGAGCACGTACCCACGCCGGTCCATGGTGGGGTGCGATGGATGGGGCGGCCAGTCGATGGTCATCAGGCCAATGCTCGCAACGGCCTGATCAGCATCGCAGAGCGCGAACCCATAGTACCGGCCGTCATCCAGCTGTTCTTGCAGCCATGGACGGCGTTGCCCAGCATTTTTTTAACGGGTCTGCTTTCGGCTGCGCTCAACCCGAAACCGGGCTTGTTCGTGTTGGCATTCATTCCCCAGTTCGTCGATCCGACTCGCGGATCGGTCAGTATGCAGATGATGGTTTACGGGGTGTGGTTTGCTGTACTCACAGCCTTGGGGTTTGCCTTGATGGGCATTTTCGCCACGGTGTTATCTCGCTACCTGTACTAGCGGCAGCGGCTGGTAAATGGGCTAAACGTGGGCGCTGGCTTCACCTTTGTCGCATCTGGTGTTTCGATTGCGGCTTTGAGTCAAAAGTAGTGGGTAGCGAAAAGCGGCGGGGCTTCGGATGAGCCCCGCGTTGTCATCAAGATGCTTAAGGTTCGTTGGCCAGCTTCGCATGGGTGGCCAGTTCTTCAGTGATGAAGGCCGAAATCATTGCCCGATAGACCTGTTCCACGACCTCAGCCGATGCACCCGTTTCGTCAGCCATTTCACGAACCTTCCTTATCACTTGCTCAACCCGAGCAGGCGCACGCACATCATCGGTAGTTTTCTTGAAGGCAGCTGCTTGCGTTACAAGCCGGCCCCGTTTGGCGAGAAGCGAAACGAGGTTGCGGTCGATTTCATCGATCCCTTGGCGGACTTCGTCCAGAGAGGTGCAACGTACATCCATTTGCTTGACTTCCTTTTCATGAGCCTGCAGTTGATTAGGGCAGGCAGTTGCTAGTGGTTTGGGGCTGTATTGTAGCGTCTGGCTCATGTCCGCAATGGGTCGAGCGCTGCCACTCAGTGACGGTGGAAAAGCCTGGAGATCAAGCCCGAAGCTTTCTTGCCGTCGGCCTCGTATAAACCGTGCAATCGAGCCTGATCGGTGAGTTTGTGTAGGCTGAAGTGGTTGTAGAACGCTTGGCCCAATCGCTGATGCTCGAAGCTCCCTAGGTTCCAAAGCCGGACGAACTCCTCATAGGCGGCGCGTTCGATCTGCAACGAGGAATTATTTCCCATGCGAGGTGCCCATCAGTGGAAAAGCCCAAACGTACCAACTGTCTATTGACCCTTCAAGCTTGGTCTTTCCAATCAGATCGTCCGCTTCCGGCCCAGAGTGTGTAAAAAACGCTCATGGGCCTCAGCGTCCTGGAGCATCGACGTTCGTTCGCATAGTCAATGACGCGGGTCCATCGGTAGCGACCTGGAACACGTCAACGCTGTTCCCCTTGGTCGCCCGTTCGCTATTTTTTTTTGCAGCCCCACCGCAACTCCCATCAATGCCAGCGCACCTCCTACAGCATGATAGCTATGCAGCTGCTCCCCCAGCACCACGCAGGCCACCCCCGCCACCAATACAGGCAGTAGATTCAAATACAACGAAGCCCTCGGCGCGCCCAGAGAATGCACCCCCTTCATCCAGAAAAACGGCGCGCCGATCGAGGCTGCAACGCCCGCGTACAGAATCAGTGGCGCGTTGTTGACGGTGATTGGAGAGATGGGACTTGCCAGCCATATCGGCAGGGTCACGAGTACACCAAACCCCACCTGTACATGCAGTTGCTGCCAGGTTGAAAGGGGTACCGCCCAGCGTTTGAGCAATAGCCCGTACAGTGAGTTGGCGAAGATGGCGATCAGCATGAGTCCATCACCCGGCTGAAGGCTTTGCTGGAACAGGCTCGCGGGGTGCCCTTGGCTGGTCAGCCAAACCAGTCCTGTCAGGGATAGCAATGCGCCAACCAGCGTGCGAACTGGCACGGCCTCGCGGGCAATGGCGCTGGATAGCAAAGCCGACATGAGCGGCGCCAGCGATACGAGCACGCCCATGTTGATGGCCGACGTACTCAGTGCAGCCTGGTAGGCCAGCCCTTGATAGACCGCCATGCCCAGCACCCCCAAAACCATCAGTTTTGACCAGTGCTGCGCCACCACGTGGCGATTACGCCAAATACCCTTGCCGTTAAAAAGGCTAAGCAGTGCAAACGCGAGAAGCCACCGATAGAACACAATCGAGGCAGGCTGGATGGCCACGGAAGCGGCTTTGGTGACGATAGTGTTGCCCGCCCAGATGACGACGGCGCATAGCGGTGCAAGTGAGGTGGTCATCGCGTCCGTGACGGACGCGCGGCGTGCGACGGGTACGTCTGGTGAGTCAGGCATGGCAGATCCCTGGAATGATGGCGAATGCCGTGGATTTTTCCCTAACCCATCGATTAAATAAATTGCACTGATTGCAACCTATGCATGCACAATTTGCAGCTATCTGGCTGGCTATGTTCCTTTATTCAGGTAACCACATGAAGAATCTCGACCTCAATCACTTGATTGACCTCGATGCCTTGCTCAGCGAGGGCAGCGTTGCGGGGGCCGCCAGGCGCTTGAATCTAAGTGCGCCCGCCATGAGTCGTCGTCTCTCGCATCTGCGGCACGCGTTGGGTGACCCGTTATTCGTACAGGCAGGGAGAGGGTTGGTGCCTACCCAGCGGGCGCTCGATTTGCGCGAGCGGGTGCGTACGCTGATCGAGGAAGTGAGGGGGATTCTCACACCGCCGGACCTTGAGCTTGCTCAGGTTGAGCGTACCTTTACGTTGCGCACCAGCGACGGCGTGATCGGAACCTGGGCGGCAGCGTTATGCGCTCGGCTGCTGGAACAGGCACCGGGGATTACCTTGCGCTTCGTGTTACGACCCAAGAAAAGCATGGAGGCGTTGCGCAGCGGCGAGGTAGACCTGGACTTGGGGGTGCTCGACGGGGACGCACCCGAGATCAAGACCCAGACACTGCTCAAGACGCACTTCATGGGGGTCGTCAGGGCGGACCACCCGCTGGCCGGATCGGAATACATCGATCTAGCCCAGTTCATCGCCTGGCCCCATGTCAATGCGTCGCGACGTGGAGTGGCGGGCGGCCCGATTGATGATGCATTGGCCGCGTCAAGCGCAAAACGCCGCGTGGCATTGGTGGTTCCCTCTTTCCAAGCTGCCATGGCCATGGCCATGAGTTCGGATTTCATCGCGGCCATACCCGAGCCATTCGCCCGCTGGAGCCCTAACTCCAGCCAGTTGCACATTTTCGCACTGCCAGTGGATACACCTTCGGTCAGTATCGCGATGAGTTGGCATCCCCGGCACGATGCCGAACCGGTTCACCGGTGGTTGCGGGAACAGGTCAGGCAAACCACCGCCAGCGTTTTTCAGGCCGTTGCTGACTGACAACGGCATGAGTGGACAGTAAAGGGTTATGGAGCAGGCATGGTGTCCATGGTCTGAGGCCATTTCTGGGTTTACCAGGTACACATTCGCACCGCGACCTGACGGTGGTTTTATCCGGATGGAGCCGCACACCTAAAGGTCGGCTGAATGCGCCGCTGAACCTGCGTCACATCTCGCACCGCGCCGCGCGCGGCGTTGGTTGTCAGTGCGGCGTAGGCTTAGAGGGCCGGGGAGACCATGCGAGCACGTGGAGCAGGTTGCCACGCCTGCTCCCCGCGTGCGTGCATTGCTCGGTAGCGCTGACGCAACGTCTCATCGCCCAGCCGCAGTGCAATGCTGCGCCCTGGAATGTCGATCCTGATCACATCGCCTGTTTCCACCAGCCCGATCAGTCCCCCCTCGGCTGCCTCAGGTGACACATGGCCGATGGACAGCCCCGAACTGCCTCCCGAAAAACGACCATCGGTCAACAGCGCGCAGGACTTGGCCAGCCCTTTGGACTTGAGATAACTGGTGGGGTAGAGCATCTCCTGCATGCCGGGACCTCCCTTGGGGCCTTCGTAGCGGATGACCACGACATCGCCAGCACAGACCTGGTCACCGAGGATGCCCGCCACGGCGGCTTCCTGGCTTTCGAAGACTATGGCTTTGCCTTCGAAAATCAGCATCGCCGGGTCTACGCTGGCAGTTTTGACGATGCACCCCTCAGGTGCCAGGTTCCCGAACAGAACTGCAAGCCCGCCATCCTGGCTGAACGCATGCTCCACACAACGGATCGCACCGGCACTACGGTCGGTATCTAGCTCTTCCCAGCGCGCCGCCTGGCTGAATGCTTTCTGGGTGCGAGCGTTGCCTGGTGCTGCCCGGAAGAACGTCTGCACCTGATTGTCTGGGTGACGAGCGATATCCCAACGGTCCAGAGCGTCTTTGAGGGTCGGCGCGTGGATGACCGACAAGCGCGTATCGATCAAACCCGCCCTGTCCAGTTCGCCAAGAATCGCCATGATGCCTCCGGCGCGGTGCACGTTCTCGATGTGGACCTGGTTACTCGCCGGAGCGACTTTGCACAGCCAGGGAACGCGGCGTGACAACTGGTCGATGTCGGCCATGGTGAACGTCACACCGCCTTCACGCGCGGCGGCCAACAGGTGAAGAACGGTATTGGTCGATCCGCCCATGGCGATATCCAGGCTCATGGCATTTATGAACGCGGCTCGATTGGCAATGTGGCGCGGCAACGTGCGCGCGTCATCTTGCTCATACCAACGCTTGGCCAGCTCGACGATCAAGCGGCCACTTTGCCGAAACAGCTGCTCGCGGTCGGCATGGGTCGCGAGTACCGTACCGTTACCCGGCAGCGCTAGGCCCAGGGCTTCGGTCAGGCAGTTCATCGAGTTGGCGGTGAACATTCCGGAGCACGAACCGCACGTGGGGCAGGCGGCGCGTTCGACAGCCGCAACCTCTTCGTCGCTGTAGGCGTCATCGGCCGCGATCACCATGGCATCGATCAGGTCCAGAGACTGGTATCGCCCTTTGATCACCGCCTTGCCGGCCTCCATTGCACCACCGGAAACGAACACCGTGGGGATGTTGAGGCGCATGGCAGCCATCAGCATGCCCGGGGTTATCTTGTCGCAGTTGGAAATGCACACCTAGGCATCGGCGCAGTGGGCGTTGACCATGTATTCGACGGCGTCGGCAATCAATTCTCGCGAGGGCAATGAATAGAGCATACCGTCGTGACCCATGGCGATTCCGTCATCGACGGCAATGGTGTTGAACTCCTTCGCCACGCCACCCGCCAGTGCGACCTCACCGGCCACGAGCTGACCGAGGTCCTTGAGGTGAACGTGGCCGGGAACGAACTGGGTGAAGCTGTTGGCGATGGCAATGATCGGTTTGCCAAAGTCGTTATCTGTCATGCCTGTCGCACGCCACAGGCTGCGGGCGCCGGCCATGTTGCGGCCATGGGTGGTAGTTCGAGAACGATAAGCGGGCATGGAGTCCTCCTGGGCTGTGGGTATGGACTCAGGCTAGGGATTCAGAGGATGATAGTGAAATATATTATTTATGCTTTATTAGGTCGGCAGGGATATAAGTGATGGACGTGCGCCAACTCAGGCATTTTGTGGCGGTGGCTCAAACCCTGCATTTCAGTCTGGCGGCACAGCGCCTCTGCATGACACAACCGCCGCTAAGCCAATCGATCATGGCGCTGGAGCGCGAACTGGGTGCGCCGTTGTTCGTGCGCACCAAGCGCAGCGTGGCGCTGACGGCGTTTGCCGAGCAATGGCTGCCCCAGGTGTTGGCAGCGCTGGAGGGTATCGACCGGCTGGGGAGCACCGCACAGGCCATGCTGCGAGGGCAGGCTGGCAGGCTTGAGCTATCTTTTGTCAGCACAGCGGATTACAGCGTTCTGCCTGCATTGGTAGAACAATTTCGACGTTCGTACCCTGACGTTGAGCTGTCGCTGATGGAAGCTACCAGCGACGTTCAGATCGGCGCACTGAGCGAAGGGCGAGGGCACGCCGGCATCGTGATCGCCAACCCGGGCGCGAGTATTCCCGATCAGCTTGTGTACCGGACACTGGTGGTTGAGCCGCTGATTGCAGCTGTGCCTGAGGCATGGTTATCGGAGGGGCGTCTGGACTTCGGTGGAGGCCGATTGTCTGCGGCAGCGATGATCGCGAGTCCCCTGGTGGTCTTCCCCCGACGTGCCGCCCCGGCATTCTATGACCTGGTCACCGAGTATTACACCGCTTGCGGCGGGCGCCTTCACATTGCCCAGCATGCCATTCAAATGCAGACGATCATCAGCCTGGTCTCGGCTGGCATGGGTATCGCCTTGGTACCGGCCTCGTTGAGAAACCTGGCGCGCTCGGGGGTACGCTATCTCGATTTGGACAGTCATGGACCTCACCTTGAAACTGGCCTGGTCTACCGCCGCAATGACACGACGCCGACACTCGCCAATTTTCTGTTGATGGCAGAACCTGCCTGGGTCAGCCGCTGACGTCAGGATGGCCGCAGCCGGCTTTAGGTCGCTCTGTGCCTGCTTCTGGCCGGGTTCCGCCCGACACGAAAGGCTGCAATGGATCGATAGACGCGTTATTTGAACGCTGCAACGACAGGTATTAAAATTGCAGAAGGTGCACCCGCCAGAAAACAGAATTTCCCCAGCTGCACCACCAGCCTGATGATCTTCGCCCGTGAAGTATTCACCTGGTTGCCTAGTCGAGCCGCCCAGGCAATCCCCGGTGCACTGGGGGTTACAGCCAGTAAAATAAACAGTAGCCCGAACCTCTGCACACCCGCTGCGGTCCATGGCGCCAAGCCTGAGCTTGCCCCCAGTGAAAGCGTTGCGCAAATCAGCCACGCCATGATGATGGCTATGCCCGACCTGACAAGGATCAGGGCAGCGTCTACTTGAACGCTGATGAGTACTCGCTTCACGAGTGGCTACGTATTGGCTGGTTCATGGCATTACCGATGAGCAAGTAGCGTTCTGCTTTGGAAGGAGTATTGTCTCGCGGTTCCGGCCAGTGTAGCCGGCAAGTACCCGGACTACCGCGGGCCCAGGCTACACAGGCCCAGTGCGGCGCTGTCGAACAGGTGGCACTTTTTTCAGACAGGCATCTTGGGTTCAGGCTTTTTTCGCGACCACCCGCTTCTGGCCGGTGGCAGTCCATCGAGCGCCTCTGCGCCCCGAAGTTTGCACTCTTTTCTGAAACATCAGATGATGCCCCCATGACTACGTGCAGCCGCATAACCATGATGCGCCCCATGATGACCGCCTTCGGCGGGCCATAGGGCGTTGCGCGTGTAAGTCCCACGCATCCCCAAAGCCCCGCCACCAACGGCCGGGGCTTCTTTCATGCTCCGGTCATGAACATTCATGACAAGGAGAGTGAGCATGCTGCAGATCCGCCCCGCCAGGTACAGCGACGCCGAGGTCGCTTTCGATATCCGGCTTCAGGCCATAAGACACCAGTGTATTACCGTCTACACGCCCGAACAGGTTCAAGCCTGGACGGACGTGCCCCTGACGGACCGGTACCGGGCCAGTGTGGAGCGGCAGTACCACATTGCCTGGTGGGGCGACGTGGCGGTTGCGACGGGGCTGATCGATTTCCAGTCCGGGGAGCTGGGCGCTCTCTTTGTGCTGCCCGCGTACATGGGGCAGGGCATTGGCAAGGCCATGATCCAGCACCTGGAACAACTGGCGCTTGCGGCTGGGCTTGCTGAAATTCATCTGGACGCGACCCCGAATGCTACTGCGTTCTACCATCGGTGTGGCTACCAAGGGGAGGTTGGTGGCATCTATACCTCGCCATCGGGGCTTGAGCTGGCATGCACGCCCATGCGCAAGCGATTGGTTGGCTGAAGGGACTCCAATAGCGTTTCGCTCTGGACGTGTTAGACCCGGGCTGTGTGAAAACGGGATTAGCGGCCCGCGTCATTGGCCTGCGATGGGTAAAAAGATACAGCAGCTTGTGAGCGCTTCCAGAATTGTGCGAGGATCAGCTATGACTCAATTAATTCCAAGCAATCGCCGTCATCATCACGGACCTCACTCAGGGTGCCGCGGTTGCTCACGCTCATCGAATGCTCAGAATTTTAAACATCCATTCTGACCAATCAATGAACCAAACCAAGGCGCCAATGGCGCCTTTTTTATTGCCTGTAAAATGGAGATCTATAAATGACAATGCTTCGCGGAACTCGAATAGTGACAGGGAAAGAAGCTGCAACCATGCGTGAGATAGAAGGCAGATTTCGGAGCTACCTTCATCGATGCCGGGGCTGAAGAGGCCATAGTTCCTGCATTGTGGGGCCAAGACACGTTTATTGAGAAAGCCGGTGGAAGTGAAATAATCGGACAAATGTGGGCCTTTGATGACAAGGCCGGACGTCCTTGTTGTCTCATCCCAGAAGCAACCGCGCTTTTTCAGGAGCGCAACAAGGCACTTCTCGGGGCACGAGACGAAGCGATGTTTTTCTACGTGGCGCGATGTTACCGGTATGAGCGACCTCAAGCCGGTCGGTATCGCGAATTCACTCAACTGGGACTGGAAATTCTGAGTTCCACACCCGCGCAGGCATTGCAGCGTAGCCAAGCGATTTGCACCGGCTTTCTTGACTCGCTGGGACTCGAATATGAACTTAATCTCGCAGTGAAGCGTGGCCTGAGTTATTACCTTGAGGGCAATGGATTTGAGGTGCGTTGCCCTGTGCTGGGGGCACAGCAGCAAGTTGTCGGCGGCGGAGCTTATCGTGAAGGAGCTGGGTTCGGTATCGGGCTTGAGCGACTGGTGCTTGCCTCTGAGGTGGCTCGGAGCCTTTGATGTTCAAGGCGCTTCCGGCAGGGAGCGCTTTCAAAACCGACAGGATGGCACCGCCCTGGAGTGTCTAACCTTCTAATCGTCGAGATCGTATCGGGGGCAGCATGAGGCGATTCATCGAAGGTGAGAGCCGGACACTACATCCATTACTCTCCGTCAGGTTCGGAAAAAGTCTGGAAAAGACTAGTTCGTTTCCCCGGTGGCGCGCCATCAAGTGAAAGTTGTTCGACGTTTTTGATCTAGTATCTAATCGGCACCTTACGTCGCAGCCATTCATCTCGTGCGTTTGTCATCAGGCTCTGTATGAAATGCATCCCAACTCGGCCATGCTGCGTTGAAAACAGGCTCGGAAGGCTCATTTACAACACGTAAATTCCGCTTCCTCGCCTGTTTTCGCCTTGCCTGGCCTTCGCTGGAATACATTTCATACAGACCCTAGGCGCCGACATGAGCTTGCAGGCATGGATTTCGGCTACTTTTATTTCGACCAACCCACGTTCACACCTGATAGATGCGGCTCAGCCAGTTGATGGCTGCGAAGCTTCAGCTGAGGGTGAATTTGGCTTTTGTGTAGGGAGTGATCTGATGTCTTGGCGTTGCAAACAATGGCTGTGCTTGACTGTGGTGGCACTCGGCAGCGCTCAGCAGATTCAGGCATCTGAAGGTGGTGTGGGGCGACCGATTACGGGGCAACAGATATTTTCGAATGCTGGAGTGGTGCCGCCAGAGCCAGGATGGATCATGTCGCTGACCAGCATCTGGTATGACGGCAAGCTGAAGGGCTCTCGGGGAGTTCCCATCGTCGGCCAGCTGAGTTCGGGAGTCGACATGAAGGTCTCCTACACCATGGCCAACTTCACCCATGTGTGGGACACCGGGAAGGGGCGATGGAATTATGCATCGGCAATAGGGGTACCGGTGCAGTACACCGACGTGACGGCAGGCATCACTGGGCCTCGGGGCCGGACTCTAGGTTCCGAGGACACGGGTACGCAGTTCGCGGACATGTTGGTTACACCGATTGCAGCCGGGTACCATTTTGACGAGACCAATCACCTTTCGTTTTCCTTACCGATCTACCTGCCTACAGGTGCTTACAATGATAACCGGTTGGCTAACCCAGGCCAAAACAACTACACCTTCATGCCTACCCTGGCTTTCACACATTTGGACGGCAAGGGAGGCGAGTTCAGCCTCATGAGTGCGGTGGAGGTCTACACCAGAAACGACGCGACGGACTACCGCAACGGCAGCATTTTCCGCCTAGATGCGTTATGGACTCACGGCTTCGGCAACGGTTGGAACGCAGGTCTGGCAGCTGGATATATCCAGCAGTTTACCGACGATAAGGGTGATACCGCAGACGCGCTCAGTGGTTTCCGAGGCCGTTCATTCGGCGCCGGGCCCGCAATTGGTTGGACTGGGAAATTTGCCGATGCCCAAGCCAATATCAGCGCTCGATGGGTACCTGAATTCGACACCAAGAATCGGCCAGAAGGCAACGCTTTCAGCGTTAACCTGACCTTGGCTTTTTTCTAGTATTGGGTGCGAAGCCTGTCCCGTTCCTGCTCAGCAATAAGGATTGTGCTGCACGATTGGCCTCGCGTTTCTAAGCACGGGCAGCGGTGGGAAAATCTCTTAATAAGTTCCGCGTACTTTTGCGCTAGTAAAACCGGCAACTGTGGCCTACGCCTGCGCTATGACACCGCTTCAACTGCGCAAACCTCCTAAGAGGGGCAATGAAGCAACCGCTGTTGAAATTGCGTGAATTGAGGCAGCCTACAGCTCTGTTCGCATCGACCACCCCCCCCTCGGGCGTAGAACAACCCCTCAGTGACCTGCCTGGCCTTTAGCTAGACCGTAGGATATGCGACCGGCAGCCCTCGACATCTCTGATATCACCCTGAGTTTTTGGGTGGCCGCTTGATCTGAAACTGTCCAACTCTGCTTGGCATTGATCTGCTCAACCAACGCCTCTTCCCATGGCTCACTGAAAAATGCCGTCTATATTCAGTGCTGCATTGCTTTAGGAAAAGGGGTCAAATCGATGTCGACTGTCACATACGCACGTAGCGTCCCAGCACCGCCCTTTACCTTTCACGTGATGGCGAAGCCCAGTGGAGCAGACTGCAATCTGGACTGCGATTACTGTTTTTACCTGGAGAAATCCTCACTATACCGCGACGAGCGTCGCCACCGCATGAATATGGATGTGCTCGAAAGCTACGTCGTCAATTACATTGCCTCGCACACCGAGCAAGCGGAGGTAGCGTTTACCTGGCAGGGTGGTGAGCCGACTTTGATGGGGCTGGATTTTTACCGTAGTGCCGTCCGCTTGCAGCAGCAACACGCGGCGGGCCGAAAAATTACCAACAGTTTTCAAACAAATGGCCTGCTGATCAATGACCAGTGGAGTCGCTTCTTCGCCGAGCATGATTTTCTAGTGGGCTTATCGCTGGATGGTCCTGCGGATATTCATGATGAGTATCGAGTGACTTCGGGTGGAAGCCCAAGCCATGCGCTGGTGCTTCGTGCGCTGTCTTCGTTAAAGAGACATAAGGTGCGCTTCAATGTCTTGGCGTGCGTTAACTGGCGCAGCTCTCAAGAACCCCAGCGTGTATATGAGCACTTTCTTCAACTCGGCATTGAGTACATCCAGTTCATACCGATCGTGGAGCGGCTTCCCGACGCTGCCGATGCCGCCATGGGTTTCACCTTGCATGGCCCCGACAGTGAGTTGTTGCTCAGTGCCTCGCACAAGGCCAAGCCGATGCTGACATCCTGGTCTGTCGGCTCGGAGGACTACGGCACGTTTCTCAACGCCATCTTTGATATCTGGATCAAGCGTGATGTGGGACGGATCTATGTCATGAATTTCGAGTGGGCGCTCGCCAACTACATGGGCGAGCCTGGCGCAGCCTGTCACCACCAACCCACCTGCGGTCGAGCTGTGGTCGTTGAGCACAACGGTGATGTCTTCTCATGCGATCACTACGTTTATCCGAGCCACCGACTCGGCAATCTCACCAATCAGTCCCTTGCCGCGCTGCTTCAAACCCCGCAGCAACTTAAGTTCGGCAAGGACAAACTGACCTCGCTCCCCCGACAGTGCCAGCAATGCAACATGCTCAAAGGCTGTTGGGGAGGCTGCCCCAAGCACCGTTTCATCGAGACCGATGATGGTGAGCCGGGACTCAACTATCTGTGCAAGGGTTACTACCAGTTCTTTGCCCACACTGCGCCTTACCTGCGCGCCATTTCCGGACTTATCGCGCAAGGCCGCTCACCGAGCGAGATGGTTGGCGCTACGTTGATGATCACCCGCCTCGGCTAAAAATTGTCACCTGATTACTTAATGACTAAGTGCGAAAGGAGTTACGCATGTCCAGACCGGGTAAACCTTCAGTGTTGCTGGCAACCGCATTGCTTGGCAGTGTCGGTACGATGACCAGTCAAGCTGCCCCGTCCACTTCGGCAGGGGCTAGTCTGCCGCTGCCGACGCCACCGTTTGGCGGCACCATCGGTGAAACTTACAAAACATCCAAATCGGACTTTCCACAGCCGGTCACGCCTGCCAAGGACGCGCCGAACGTTTTAGTCATCCTCATTGACGACCTTGGGTTCGCCGGTACGTCAGCGTATGGCGGCCTCACGCCAACACCCAACTTTGATCGACTGGCCGAGCAGGGGTTGCGGTACAACGAGATGCACAACACGGCCTTATGCTCACCAACACGAGCCGCACTGTTGTCTGGCCGTAATCACCATCAGGTTGGCATGGGCGGCATTACCGAAGGCGCAACAGGTTTTCCTGGTTACAACAGCGTGTGGGAAGACAATAACGCTGCCATCGGTCAGGTGCTCAAGGACCACGGCTATACCACCGCCGCGTTCGGCAAGTGGCATGACACGCCGGACTGGGAGACGAGCGTGGCAGGACCTTTTGATCGTTGGCCAACGGGCAAGGGCTTTGGCTATTTCTACGGATTTCAGGGAGGGGAAACCAGTCAGTTCTACCCACAACTTTTTGAGAATACCGTCCCAGTAGAACCCTCTAAAACTCCGGCGCAGGGCTACAGCTTCAACGAAGACCTCGCCGATCACGCGATCAACTGGCTGCGCGAGCAACAGTCGGTGGCGCCCAAGAAGCCGTGGTTCGTCTACTACGCGCCCGGCGCCATGCATGCCCCGCACCAGGTTCCAGCGTCCTATATTGAACCGTTCAAGGGCAAGTTCGATATGGGCTGGGACAGCTATCGCGAGATGGTATTTGCCCAGCAGAAAAAGCTCGGAATTGTCCCGGCTTCGGCCAAGCTGACTGCGCGCCCCGCAGAACTCCCGGCCTGGGATACCCTTTCTGACGATCAAAAGCGTTTATACAGCCGCCAGATGGAAGTCTTCGCTGGGTTCCTAACTCAGACCGACGAGCAAGTTGGTCGGGTATTGGATGCTGTGGCCAAAAGCCCCAATGCGGATAACACTCTGATTTTGTTGGCTTTGGGCGACAATGGCGCCTCCGCCGAGGGTGGCTTGAATGGCACGATCAACAATATGGCCACCCAAAATGGTATCCCGGATAACGTACCCGACATGCTGAAGGTCATTGATGAACTCGGCAGCCCTAAACACGAGAACCATTTTTCCGTGGGCTGGGCCTGGGCAGTGGACACGCCATTTCAGTGGACTAAGCAGGTGGCGAGCCACTTTGGCGGTACACGCAGCGGCTTTACCGTCAGCTGGCCCGCCCGCATCAAAGCGCACGGTGAGGTGCGTAACCAGTGGCATCATGTAATCGACGTGGCGCCGACTATTTACGAGGCTGCGGGCATCAAAATGCCCGATACCCTTAACGGTCAGAAACAAGTGCCGTTGCCTGGGGTGAGCATGCTCTACAGCTTCAACGATGCCAAAGCGCCAACCCGGCACACCACCCAATACTTTGAAATTATGGGCAATCGCGCGATCTATCACGATGGCTGGGTGGCGGCAGCTCGCCATGGGTTGCCTTGGGAATTGCTGGGCCGCAAGGGTGATTTTGAGAACGACAAATGGGAGCTATACGATTTGAGCAAGGACTTTAGCCAGGCAGACGACCTGGCTGCGAAGGATCCGGCGAAGCTCAAACAGCTTCAAGCGTTATTCGAATCCGAGGCCAAGAAATACAACGTGCTTCCTCTGGACGACCGCTTTGCGGAACGTGGCAATGTTCCAGACCGCCCAAGCCTCTCACGCGGGCGGGAACAGTTCACGTTTTATCCAGGGACTGTGCGGGTGCCGGAAGGCACAGCACCAAACGTCAAGGCGCGCTCCCACACTGTGGAGGCAACGTTTGAAGTCGACGCGAAAACCGAGGGCGTCATCGTGGCTCAGGGTGGCAGTGCCGGGTACACACTCTTCGTCAAGGACGGTCAGCTAGTGTACGAGAACAACTTCTTCGGTAAAGAACGCGACCAGCTCAAATCGCCGGAAAAGCTGCCTGCTGGAAAAGTGGTCGCCAAATTCCAATACACCCATGAAGACAAGACATTTGGTGGTGGCGGCACCGGCGTTCTGATGGTGAACGGCAAGGAAGTAGCGCGGGCCCGTTTTGCTCATGTGCCACCTATCCGCTACAGCGCAACCGAGTCCTTCGATATTGGTCGCGACACTGGCGAAGCAGTTTCAAATGACTACGAGGGGCCTTTCCCGTTTACCGGCACTCTTGAAAAAGTTGATATCACCATTCAGCCACAGCAGTTAAACGCAGACGCTCAACAAAAAACCAACGAACTGGAACACGAGGCTGCCCTTGCGACACAGTAACGCGGCATAGAGACAAAGCCGAAGCCTGAATAAGGCTTCGGTTTTTTTCCTAAGTTTTGGGGGCAGGTCACATTTGGTTGCGTGTCTTAATACTGTCCGCAATTCATGCAATCACTAGGAACAGCCTATCCTAACAGGCAGCTATTAGCCGAAAGCTACGCGTCGACCATTCTAATTTGACCCACTGTTGAACAACGACAACCGTGCCATCAGGGTGCGGAGGCGGTGACGGTTGGTAAGCCTTCTACGATAAACACGCGGTAGTCTGCTCCCTTTAACCTGTGCTTCAGCGCTTTTTGGTACAGAGGGCTATCGTAGGCAGCCTTGGCATCCGTCAGGGTCGGAAACTGAAGGATAACGGCACCATCTACTGGGGCGCCCTCAAGTGTTTCCACCGCGCCGTAGAAGGCGAGTGGGGTGACTGGATGGCCTGCCGACGCGGCCCCCGCGCTTTCCTCATACATCTTGAATTCCTCTGCATCGGTGATGCGATCTCTGACGTAAACAACATAAGCTGTCATGGTTTATCCTCGGTGCATTCATGAGCCGCAGATCGTTTTGATTACGGCCCACATTGGGTGGTCAGTCAGTTATCGGAGTCATTAAGCGGCAGGTAGATCGCCAAGCCGTTCGGCAAAATTCAGCTCAAACTCACCGACTTTACCCAGCCCTGCATCGAGCATTTTTGTGAATGCATTCTGAGCTTCGGGCCACAGGTCTACGCCCTGAAGGATATGGTTCGACATCCACAGATCGCCTTCGGTGGGAACGCCTGCACGAGCGTTTACCATTTTCTTGCCGGTCTCCAGAGCACGTTTCTCGAAGCGTCCCATGCGGTGTGCAAGCGCATCGACGAACGCGTCGAGTTCAGCATCAGGGAGAGCCCGGTTCACGAAGCCATATCGCTCGCCGAGGTCAGCGTCGAAATCATCAGCGCTGCACACGATCTCCAGTGCGCGGGAGCGTCCCACCAGCGCCGAAAGCCATTCAACACCGCCACCCCCAGGAATCGATGAGCCACCAACTTCAATCAATGCAAACCGTGCGTGCTCCTTGGATGCGAAACGCATGTCGCAGGCCAATGCAAATTCAAAGCCCTGAGCACGTGCCCGGCCACGTACCTTGGCGATGCTGATCACGGAAGACTGCGCCAGGCGCGTGACCCACTTTGGCCAGTTCCCAAAGAATGGCATTGCCCCTGGTTGATCGGGAACGGTCAGGCGATTTTCGACATCGTGGTGATTCATGAAAAAATCTGGATCGGCGCTCTCGAACACAACGACTTTGAGGTGCTCATCCTTCTCGATGTTGTCCATCAGGACGTTCAACTCGGCAAACGTCTTCGGATCAAACAGGGCGAGTGGTGGATTGTTGAAGATGACGCGCCAGTACCCTTGGGATTCCGTAACGATGGTCAAGCGGTTAGCAGTGTTCATAGGTGTTCTCGGCTTTTGCGATCTGGGAGAGATCGTCGGTTTTAAGAAAAGCCCGATCGCTCTTGCCGTTGCCGCTGGATCGCCAAAGGCATAGCCTTAGAACGCCCGGCTCAGGGCCTCACGAACAGGCTGATAGGCTGCGATAGCTTCTGAATAGTCGGCAGATGAAGGGATGTTGAAGTCTGCGTTGTGTTGATCATGGTATGCCGTTGACCGGTCTGGATTAAGGAAGGTAACGTGCATAACACTAATGACACATCAGTCACTAATCCGGAGTTGAATGTGGAGACGTTGAGTGGCCTGGAGATTTTCGTCGAAACCGCGCAGAGCCAGAGCTTTGTTGCGACGGGCCGGAAAATGGGGATATCCGCGTCTGCCGTCAGCAAGAGCATCTCCAGGCTTGAAGAGCGGGTCGGAGTCAGGCTCTTCCAGCGAAGCACTCGGACGGTAAGACTGACGTCCGAGGGTGAAGTGTTTCTGGAAAGGTGCAGGCGTATCCTCGGCGAGATCCAAGCCGCAGAAGACGATCTTTCGGCGCTGACGACGTCCCCTCGTGGACGTTTGCGCGTCGGCTTGGCCCTTGTTGGAGGATTGCCTTTGCCGTTTATCTCCGCATTCATGGAGCGCTATCCAGAGATACAGTTGGATCTGGATTTCACTGACCGCATGGTGGATGTGATCGACGAAGGGTTCGACGTGGTTATCCGGGGTAGCGAACTCCAGGATTCCCGGCTGATGTCCCGACCACTCGGGCCTTACCAGTCATGCCTTGTAGCGTCGCCGGCATACCTTCAAACGCGAGGTATTCCGACCCAGCCCAGCGATCTCTTGAATCATTCCTGCTTGCACTACCGGTGGCAGAATTCAGGGAAGCTCTATCAGTGGCCTTTCAAGAAACAACAGGCCATTCAGGCAGGTGAGTCTCTCCCGGTCACTATGGTCTGCAGCAACGTAGAGGCGCTGATCTACCTTGCGCAGGCAGGCCGAGGGATCGCGTGCGTACCTGATTTCGCTGTCAAAGACAGCTTGGCTGCCGGGCGTTTGGAAAAGGTACTCAGCAGCAGCCTTGTAGGGGGGAGTACCTTCCACGTCGTTTGGCCAAGCAGCAGGCAAATGGCGCCCAAAGTCCGTGCATTTGTAGACTTCGCCGTAGAGAACTTTTCCAACGGACTGGTCAGTTGATTGCCAAGGGCACCAGTACGGTCTGGGTCCATATTCCCCCTCGCACGCTTCTGGCCGATGGCTGCTCCACGGACTGAACACTGTTGAACGATGGCGGAAAATTTTGACGTTATGTTGAAAATATCACTGGCATGGTGATAGTTTTACACAAATTGTTGAATTACGACTTCCATGACCTCACCCCTGACCTTCGACGAAGATAGCGTCCTGGCGCTTTTGACGAGCACCGTCCGCGCCATCGGCAGCGTACTGCCTGGCAACGCCGAGCTTGTGCTTCACGACCTTCGAAAGCCCGAGTACTCGATTGCCGAGATCGCGAACGCCCACGTGAGCGGGCGGAAAAAGGGCGATTCGGTACTCGCCGGAATGCGTGCGGACAAAGCCTTCGCCAGCGTGCTGGAAGAGAAGGATGAGCCTGTGTCGCTGGTGCTGGACTACCCGACGCTGTCCCGCGAAGGGCATGCGCTGCGCAGCAGCACTGCGTTTTACCGTGGCAGTAATGGCCGGCCTTTCGCTGCGCTGTGCATCAACGTCAATACTGCCGGGATCAGCGACGCCATCAACCTGCTCCAGTGTCTGGTTGGCGCTGTCACGCCGCTCCCCGCAGCAGTGGCGCACGTCCCCGAACCGAATGCCGAGCCTGGAGCCGACAACGTCGAGGACCTTGTGCACGCCATCATCAGAAGCGCCACTGAGCAGAGCCCTGGCAGCGGTCGAGCCAATACCAAGCGAACCAACCTGCTGGCCGTGCAGGAGATGCAGGAAAAGGGCATTTTCCTGATCAAGGGCAGCGTAGAGATGGCCGCCAGCGCCCTGGGGGTCACCCGCTACACGGTTTACAACTACCTGGACGAGCTGAAGAACGCGCCACGCTAACGCCGGCCAGGACCTCATCGGTACCGCATTTTTCGGAACTCACTACATGCCTCTGAGTATCAACACACCTCTTTTGCAGTCACTGCCTCTGAGCCACGCCACCGGCACCCAGGTGTGGATGAAAATGGAGGCATTGCAGCCTTCGGGTTCTTTCAAGATTCGAGGCGTCGGTCACGCCTGCGAGCAGCACCACGCACGAGGTGCCAAGCGCTTCATCTCTTCGTCGGGCGGTAATGCTGGGCTCGCGGTTGCCTATGCTGGGCGTCGATTGGGCGTTCCGGTGGTCGTGGTCGTGCCAGAAACAACCTCGGAGCGAGCCAGAACCCTTTTGGGCCTGGAGGGCGCCGAGGTCCTCGTGCATGGCAAGTCATGGTTTGATGCCAACGAACTTGCCCGTTCGTTACAGACACCCGCCGACGCCTTCGTCCACCCGTTCGACGATCCGCTTCTGTGGGAAGGGCATGCATCGATGATCGACGAGGTCGTTGCCGAAGGTGTACGCCCTGATGCCGTGGTTCTTTCTGTTGGCGGCGGTGGCTTGCTCGCCGGTGTCGATCAAGGGTTGCGCCGCAATGGGCTGGGCAGCGTGCCGGTCTATGCCGTCGAAACGCAAGGCATGGCGTCGTTCAATGCGTCGATCCAGGCGGGGGATTTGACCGAGATTCCAGTGGTGTCCGGGGTGGCGACCTCGCTGGGGGCGCGGCAGGTCTGTCAGCGGGCGTTTGACGTGTCGAAGGAGCGCCCCGTGGTGCCCGTGCAAGTGACGGATGCAGAGGCGGTGAGTGCCTGCCTGGCCTACCTGAATGACCACCGCACACTGGTTGAGCCGGCGTGCGGCGCCTCTCTGGCGCTGCTTTACGAGAACAAGCTGTCCCTGCGAGCGCATAGCAACGTGCTGGTCATCGTATGCGGCGGCTGCACCGCAACCATCGAGTCTCTGTCCGGGTTCCGTGGCTGTTGAACCGTGATCTACCTGTAGGCGCCGGGTGTCGTGCCGAAAACCCTGGAAAAATGCCGCGCCAGGTGTTTGGTCGAAGAAGCCGCAAGCCACTGCGACATCCGCCAGCGACGCTCCGGCCCCGCACGCCGAAACCGAGGTTGTTGCCATGGCGGTTCAGGCAACGGGTGCCCGGCTGCATTCCGGGCACGGGCCATATTCAGCGAAGTCATCGCGCCAATGGGTCCACATCCATCACTCCGTTTTTACCTGTGCTGGCTTGGGGAAGGGCTTGAGCCCTGAAAATCGAGTGTCCCGCTCTCCTGTGCGACGATCTGCACCCCGAAGCTCTTGATCGCAGGCAACGTAGCGGTGTGATGGGCAATGATCTGCGCCGCCGTTGCATGGGCCTTGTCGTGGGTTGTGTGGGCATCGCTGGCCAAGACCACGTTGTAGCCCAGGCCCGCCGCACGTCGTACTGACGTATCGATGCAGAATTCGGTGGCGTAGCCGCATACCACGACGTCAGTGCACCCGGTTTTCGTCAGGACCGCTTGCAGCGCTGTCTGAAGGAAGGCGTCGGGCGTGGTCTTGCGCACATAATGATCGGCGGGGGTGGTTTCCAGCCGATGGTCCAGTTTCCAGGCATCGCTGCCGTGCCTGAAATAATCACCGGTGGTGGCTTCATGCTGGACGAAAATAACTGGTACGCCGTGGCTTCTTGCTCGGTTTGACAGCGCATTGATGCGGCTGATGACGTCTTGCGAGTCGAATGGCGGCGGGCTTGAGGCGAACAGGCCGTGCTGGACGTCGATGACGATAAGCGCTTTCACTGAGGTCGTTTCCCTTGATTCGGTGAGTGGGGGCTGTCCCAACCGGACGCTGAGGCAGAGGATACAATTTCCCGGCGCGACACTTCTATTGCTTGATCAATCCGGGGGAGGGTACCACCGCAGCCATCCGTCGGCGCCCCGGCACTTGCAGCTTGCGCCCACCCTCCCATGTACAGGCGCGCAAATTCTGCGCCCTCGATGGGAGAATCATGATGGTGAACTTGAATAATGGACCCGAGGCAGCCTACCCAGGGCCAGCCGACAGTACGCCTGAGACCGCCGAAGACCATGAGTCCGGTCTTGAGCAAACCAGCTCCGAACCCAAGCAGGGAACGGATGAACGCCCCGAGGATTGGAACCCACCCCCGGCGGACCCAGAGGCTGATCAGGATGCGCAGCCCGACGGTGAAGAAGGCGCTGTGAAAACGGACAGCTTGATCGATTCCGAATAGATGCCTTGCGATAGCCATACCGCCATCGTGCAGAAGCTGGCTTGCCAGCGAGCTTTTCAGCGGTTGAAGAAAGCTCGCCGGCAAGCCAGCTTCTGCTATTGCCAGTCGGCCCACCCGCATGTCCAGTCTCCTCCCCACAGTGCTGGCAAGGCCTAGACTGTTCAAGGGCGGCGCATCTCGCGTCGCCACTGTCCGGGAACAACGTGATGAACGTCCAACCCTATATCTTCCTGGCTGGCACCTGCCAGCAGGCCATGGATTTCTACTGCGCCGTGCTGGGTGCCACGGTGCAGTTCAAGATGACCTATGCCGAAGCGCCCGAGCCTTCAACGGGCAGCGACTGCCCGTCCGCGCCACCGGACGGCATCATGCACGCGAACCTGCTGATCGGTAGCACGCAGTTGATGATGAGCGATGACCCCAGCCCCGATCAGAAACCCCATGCCGGCTATGCGCTGTCCATCGCGACCGATGACCTGGCCAAAGGCAAAGCCTGGTTTGATGGCCTGAGCGAGGGCGGTACCGTGCGCATGCCCTTTGGCGAGACCTTCTGGGCGCAGGGATTCGGCATGCTCACCGACCGCTTCGGTGTGCCATGGATGGTCAACGTCGAAAAGGTCACCGGCGCTGCGTAGCGGCCCCGGCCGCGTTCCACCCTGTGGGAGCACACCTTGCTGGCGAAGGAGACACCGCAGTCCAACAGGCACACCGCGCTGCCTTCTTCGCTAGCAAGCTACGCTCCCACCAGGACGGGAGTACCGCACCAGCACCGCGTAGCCTGTGGGAGCATAGCTTGCTGGCGAAGGGGACACCGCAGTCCAACAGGCACACCGCGCCGCCTTCTTCGCTAGCAAGCTACGCTCCCACCAGGAGGCGAGTACCGTACAAGCACCGCAAGTCTGTGGGAGCACAGCTTGCTGGCGAAGGAGACACCGCAGTCCAACAGGTACACCGCGCTGCCTTCTTCGCTAGCAAGCTACGCTCCCACCAGGACGGGAGTACCGCACCAGCACCGCGTAGCTTGTGGGAGCACAGCTTGCTGGCGAAGGAGACACCGTGGTCCAACAGGTACACCGCGCTGCCTTCTTCGCTAGCAAGCTACGCTCCCACCAGGACGCGAGTACCGCACCAGCGCCGTGTAGCCTGTGGGAGCACAGCTTGCTGGCGAAGGCTACGACGCAGTCCAACAGGTACACCGCGCTGCCTTTTTCGCTAGCAAGCTACGCTCCCACCAGGACGCAAGTACCGCACTTTCAGCGCCGCGCAGCCTGCTGCTGCGGCGCCAGGAATGCATCATGAAAGTAATTGCGAACCGCCTGCATGGCGGGACTCAGCTCCCGCTCGCGATGCCAGGCCAGCCCGACGCTCATGGGCGTGACCGTGTCGGTGATGGTCAGGGTTTCAATGCGCTTGCCTTCCAGCGACCAGGGGCGGTGCACCAGGTCTGACAGAATCGCCACGCCACTGCCGTTGGCCACCATGCTTCGCACCGCTTCGACGGAACTGGTGCGCACCCGCACGTTGGGCTGCTGGCCCGCCAATTGCCAGTAGCGCATGGCGCTTTGTTCAGCTTCGTCCACGGTCAGCAGAATGTAGGGCTCCTTCGCCACGTCGGCGAGGCTGACCGCCGAACACTCGCACAACGGATGGTGGCCGGGCAGCCACAACCGGCGCTCCGAGTTGAACAGCGTTTCCGAGACGATGTCCGGGTGCTTCAGGTTCGCGGTCAGGACCACGGCCATGTCGAATTGACCTTCCAGCAGCCCTTGTTCGATGGCGTGGCGTTCTCGTTCATGAACGTGGATGGTCACGTCCGGGTGCCAGTGTTCGAGGCGCTGCAGGTGGTGCGGCAGGAAGTAGCCGAGCACCGTGTAACTGGCGGCCAGGTGCAGCAGGCCGCTGGCACGCATGTCGGGCAGGGGGCTGTTCAACGCATCGTCGACGCTGCGCACAATCACGTAGGCACGGTTGAGAAAGTGCCGCCCGGCCTCGGTCAGGCTCATGCCTTGGGCGGAACGCTGGAAGAGCAGCACACCCAGCATGCTCTCAAGCTCCTTGATCGCCGTGGTCACCGCCGACTGGGAGATGTTCAAGTGAATCGCGGCTTGGGAGATTTGCCCGATCTCGGCCGTGGCGACGAAATAGCGAACCTGGCGCAGGGTCAGGGACATAGGCGCTCCAAACGACGAGGTATCTGTTTTTCAGAAGATACCCTATCTGTTAATAGGTCTTCCCAAGGGGGGTAGCAGGAATCTAACGTGGTGGGCACCAAGTCACAAGTGTGGAGAGGGCGCGTCATGCAGGCAGTGGATTTCAACTCGGACATGGGTGAAGGCTTTGGCCCGTGGACCATCGGCGATGGCGTGGACAATGAGCTGATGGGCTTCATCAGTTCGGCCAACATCGCCACCGGGTTTCATGCCGGCGACCCCAGCACCATGCGCCGTACCGTGGAGCATGCCAAGCGCCTGGGCGTGGCCATCGGCGCGCATCCGGGATTTCGCGACCTGGTCGGTTTCGGTCGCCGGCACATCAATGCCCCGGCTCAGGAACTGGTGGACGACATGCTGTATCAGCTCGGCGCGCTGCGTGAGCTGGCCCGGGTGCAGGGCGTGGCGTTGCAGCACATCAAACCCCACGGTGCGCTCTACATGCACCTGGCCAGGGATGAAGAGGCGGCACGCTTGCTGGTGGTCAACCTGCGCCGCCTGGAGCCTGAGCTGTTGCTGTATTGCATGCCGGACTCGGTGATCTGGCGGGTGGCCCAGGAGCTGGGGCAGCCGGTGGTTCGCGAGTTCTATGCCGACCGTGAGTACGACCTCAGCGGCTCCATCGTCTTCACCCGCAACGTGCGCGCCTACGACCCGGCGCAGGTGGCGGCCCGCGTGCTGCGTGCCTGCCAGCAGGGCGTGGTGCGCACGGTCGAGGGCCAGGACCTGCCAATTGAATTCGATTCCATCTGTTTGCACAGTGACACGCCGGGGGCCCTTGCGTTGGTCGAGGCTACCCGTCGGGCGCTCGATGCTGCCGGTATCGAGGTGCGCGCCCCCCGTTGATGTGAAAACACCTGGCCCGCAGAGGCCAGGGTTTTGCGGTAAATGCTTTGCCTGCCTTTCTACAACTATTCCAAAGGGAACAGACATGGCCGAACACCCGGTAACCACTCAGTGCTTCGAGGTAGCCGCGGGCGCACGCGGAGGTGCGGCATGAGCACGCCCATTCGTTACAGCTTTGGCGCCGACGAGCATCTGTTCGCCGAAGTCAGCGACAGCATGTCCCTGGATGCCTTCTTCAAGGGCCTGGCCGTGACCCGTGCGGTAGAGCGCCTGGCGCTCGATGGCGTGCTGGATATGTGCCTGGCGAACGCTTCGTTCCAGATCCGTTTCGACCCCGACCGCATCGCCCCCCACGACCTGCTTGAAGCGGTACAGGGCGCGGAGGCCGAGGCGGTTGCCGAGCGCACCCTGCAGACGCGGATCATCGAAATCCCGGTGCTGTACAACGACCCCTGGACCCACGAAACCCTGATGCGCTTTCGTGACCGCCATCAGGACCCCAGCGCCACGGACCTGGAGTACGCCGCGCGGATCAACGGCCTGGCGGACGTGGAGGCGTTCATCGCCGCGCACAGCGGCGCGCCGTGGTTTGTCTCCATGGTTGGCTTCGTGGCCGGGTTGCCGTTCATGTTTCAGATGGTCGAGCGCGAGCGCCAGTTGCAGGTGCCCAAATACCTGCGCCCCCGTACTGACACGCCAAAACTGACCCTGGGGCATGGGGGCTGCTTTGGCTGCATCTATTCGGTACGCGGTGCCGGTGGCTATCAGATGTTTGGCGTGACCCCGGCACCGATCTACGACCCACAGCAGAACCTGGCGTACCTCCAGCAGCACATGGTGTTCTTTCGCCCGGGCGACATCGTCCAGTTCAAACCTATCGACCGCGAGGCCTACGACTACGCCGTGACCGAAGTGGAGGCGGGGCGTTTCGACCTGCGCATTCGCCCGGTGGAGTTTTCCCTGGACGCGTTCCTGGCCGACCCGGTCGGTTACCCCAAGGCCTTGCAGGAGGCGCTGGCATGATCAAAGTACTGAAACCCGGCCTGGCCACCTCGGTACAGGACCTGGGCCGCGAAGGCTATTACCACCTGGGCATTCCGCCGTCCGGCGCGCTGGACCAATATGCTTTGAGCGCCGCCAACCAACTGGTCGGCAACGCGCCAGGGCTGGCGGCCCTGGAGTGCACGCTGGTCGGGCCGGAACTGGAGTTTCAGCACGATGCGCTGGTAGCCGTGTGCGGCGCGCACATGACGGCACGGGTCGATGGCGTGGACATGCACCAGGACACGGCATTCAAGGTGAAGGCGGGGCAGGTGCTGCGCTTCGATTTCCCCAGGGCCGGGGCCCGCGCCTATGTGGCGGTGGCCGGTGGTATTGATGTTCCCGTGGTGCTGGGTAGCCGGTCGACGTACGCGTTGGGTGGCCTGGGTGGTTTTCAGGGGCGCAGGCTGGTGGCCGGTGATGAACTGCCGTTGGGTGTCGCCAGCGGCAAAGGCCGCGCCGGCAACAGTTTGCCCATGGCGCTGCGCCAGTCCCTGGGTGGCGAAATGACCCTGCGGGTGGTCCCAGGGCTTTACTACCATCGCTTGAGCGAAAGCGCGGCGCAGAATTTTTTCGCCGAGCCCTGGACGGTCGGCTCGGAAGCCGACCGCATCGGTTACCGCTTCAAGGGGGGGAGCGCGTTGAGCTTTCAGCCCCGTGAGCAGCCGTTCGGTGCGGGTTCCGACCCTTCGAACATCGTCGACAGTTGCTACCCCATCGGCTCGATCCAGGTACCGGCCGGCCTGGAGCCCATCGTGCTGCACCGAGATGCCGTGTCGGGTGGAGGGTACGCGATGATCGGCACGGTGATCAGCGCCGACCTGGACCTGATCGGCCAACTGCAGCCTAACCAGAAAGCCCGCTTTGTGGCGGTCACCCTCGAAGAGGCGCTGGAGGCGCGACGTTCCTACAAGAAAAAACTGGGCTGCCTGGGCAAGCTGTTTCCGTCCTGAACAGGCCCCCGCAGCGAAGTCACTGTCTTGTTGCAGGCGCTGGCGTGTCAGCGAGCTTTTTGGCCTTCACCTCGCTGTGCAAGGCCCATGGTTCGCGTAGCGGCGCATCACACCGGCTGCCGCTCGCCCACCAGCAACAACGCCTGCGGCACGGCACTTTGCGGGTGTTGTGGCTCCTGCAGGTCAACCAGCCTGAACCCGGCCATCTCCAGTGCCCTGACCCAGCTGGACAAGGTGCGAAAATACCAGGGCATCGGCTGCCACTGGCCTTGGAACCCGGCGAAGGTTTCCTCCCGCCATCCGTCCTGGTAGTCACCTGCCGACACCGCCCACGGGTGCAACGTCTGAATCACCAGCGCGCCGCCAGGGGCAAGCAGGGCGTGCATGGCGGCCAGCAGGGGGATGATGTCCTGATGCAGCAGGGCAAAGTTGGCGCAGACCACGTCATAGCCGCGGCCGATGTCCACGTGGGCTTCTACCAACGCCGCATAGCTCGCCACATGCACCGGTGCGCAACCTGCCGCCTGCGCGGCCTGCGCCAGCGTGGCATCGCCGTCCACCCCCACTGCCTCGATACCCCGCTGCGCCAACGCGCGCAGCAGCCAACCCTCACCGCAGCCCAGGTCCAGCACACGTTCGGGTTGGCGGCCCAGCACGGCCAGGACGATGGCCTGATCAGTCACCTGCCGACGGCTTTCGATACTGCCGCTGCGGATGGCGTCGATCCAGGCATTGGCATTGCGGTGCCAGCTTTGCAGCAGAGCGGATTCAGGGGAGGGCATGATGGTGTCCGGCATAAGGAAGTGACGTGAATGATAGCCGCCAGGGGGGGCGAACTGGCGTCAGCGACTTTTGACCCACAGCCCGAACTGGCGCCAGGCAGCGTGCGAGGGCACACGCCGCCTGGCGGAGAAGGGACGGGCCCTCAGATCCCCATTTCAATGGTCTCCGGGTCAGGCCCCAGCCGCCCGGTCTGCTTGAGCTGGGCGATGGCCTCAAGCTCCTGGTGGCTGAGCTCGAAATCAAACACATCGATGTTGGCCGCGATGCGCTGGGCATTGGAGGAGCGTGGGATCACCACATGGCCGTTCTGCACGTGCCAGCGCAAGATCACATGGGCAGGTGTTTTCCCGTGACGCTGGGCGATTTCGGCGAACAGCGGCAGTTTCAATAACTCGCCGCCCTGGCCCAGCGGGCTCCAGGACTCGGTGACGATGCCCTTGTCCCGGCACCATTGGCTGAGCGCCTGCTGGTTGAAGTCGGGGTGAATTTCGATCTGGTTGACCGAGGGCACCACGCCGGTGTCATCGATGATGTGCTCCAGGTGTTCGGCATTGAAGTTGGACACACCGATGGAGCGCACCCGGCCTTCCTGCTGCAGGCGCACGAACGCTTTCCAGGTGTCGCGGTAGGCACCTTTCTTCGGGATCGCCCAGTGGATCAGGTACAGGTCCAGGGTCTCCAGGCCCAGGCGCTTCAGGCTGGCGTCGAACGCGCGCAGGGTGCTGTCGAAACCCTGGTCGGCGTTCCACAATTTGGTGGTGATGAAGATCTCCTCTCGGGCCAAGTCACTTTCTGCCACGGCACGGCCGACCCCGGCTTCGTTGCCGTAGATCATCGCGGTGTCGATGTGGCGGTAGCCGGCAGCCAGCGCGGCTTTGGATGACTCGTAAGCCTGGGCATCATCCAGTTGCCAGACGCCAAGGCCCAGCTGCGGAATCCGGACGCCGTCGTTGAGGGTAATCAGTGGGGCGGATGGCATGAAGGTCTCCTGATCGGTCTTGAGTGAAAGGTCTGTAGGCGTTCGAGAGGGAGGCGGCCGATAAAGTTGCGATGGATGTCGACGCGGTCTGCCGTTTCAAGCGAACCCGCAGGGTAGTGGGCTGTAAAGTCGCTTTGCAAGCAAGTGGCCTGATCTTCATGGTGGCAAGGCAAACGCGGACCTGCAGTGGACCTGGCCACGTCACAGGCGCCGCGCAGCCTTGCACGGTGATAAAAAACGCCTGTGGCGGCCCCGCATCCATTAGCATGGGAGCCGCCAAAATTATTGATCAGCCCTATCCATCGATGACTGTCTTCTACCTCAAGCTGCTCTTCACACCTGCGCTCATGCTCGCCATTTCCCTGGCCGGCCAGCGGTGGGGTACTCGCCTGGCGGGGCTTCTTTCCGGGTTGCCGGTGACTTCCGCACTGGTGATGCTGTTTCTCAGCCTTGAGCAAGGGACAGACTTCGCGCTGGTGGCCGTGCCGGGGGCGCTGGCAGGGGTTGCCGCGGTCCAGGCGGCCTACCTGTTCTACTTCATCGCGGCGCAACGTGCCGGCGTGCTCGTGGGCTGTATCGCCGCGTTGCCGGTGTATGGAACCACTGCCTGGCTGATGAGCCATGAAGGCGGGCTGCCCGGCTCCGTCCTCGTGGCGGTGTTGCTCATTGGCTCGATCATCGTCCTGACGTCGAAACAGGCCCAGGCACCTGCGGCCCGACTGGTGCCGGTGCCGCGCTGGGTCATCCCGATGCGCATGCTCACCGCGACCCTGTTGCTGCTGGCCATCACGGCCAGCGCCCAGTGGCTTGGGCCGGTTGCCAGCGGCATGCTGGCGCCGATCCCGGTCATTGCCTGGCCACTGACGGTGTTCGCCCATGTTCAGGGCGGCAGCCAGGAAATGGGCAAGATCGTCAGGGGCAACGCCCTGGGTGGTGTTGGCGTGGTGGGCTTCTACCTGACGCTGGAATTTTCCATGGCCAGATGGGGCGCTGGGCTGGCCATCGCGGCCGCGGTGGTGCTGGCTGTGGCGGCGACGTTCACGTTGGCGCGGTTGCTGGACAAGCGCTGACCAGGTGCCAGAATCACTACGCACTCAAGCACACCACCGCCGCAGGTCATCGGTACGGTAGTCAGCGCATTTGCTGCGGTGATAAACAGGACACCACCATGCTCGATCTGCCAAACACCGCGATCATCGAAGGCAACGCCGTGCGCTGGGGAATGACTGGCCGCGGCCCAGCGTTGGTCGCCATCCATGGCACGCCTTTTTCCTCCCAGGTGTGGCGAAAAATCGTGCCGCACCTCGCGGACCAGCGAACGGTCTATTATTTCGACCTGGTCGGTTACGGGCAATCCGAACAGCGTGCCGGGCAGGACGTGTCGCTGGGGGTGCAGAACAGGGTGTTGCACGCCCTGTTCCAGGTATGGGGCCTGGACCGCCCGGATGTGCTGGCCCACGACTTTGGCGGCGCCACGGCGCTGCGGGGCTATTACTTGAATGGGCTGCGCTATGCCTCGCTGACCTTGTTCGACGCGGTCGCGCTTGCCCCTTGGGGCTCGCGCTTCGTTCAACACGTGCGCCAGCACGAACAGGCATTTACCGGGTTGCCCGATTACATGCACCGCGCGCTGTTGAACGCCTACCTGCAAACCTCGGCGCATCAGCCGTTATCGCCGCAGGCCCTGGAGATCTATAGCGCCCCCTGGGTGGGGCCGGTTGGCCAAGCGGCGTTCTACCGCCAGATCGCCCAGATGGACCAGGCCTTCACCGACGAAATCGAAGGGCAGTATGGCCCGCTCGATTGCCCGGTGACGGTGCTATGGGGGCGCCATGACCAGTGGATCCCCCCTGACAAGGGCGAGGAGCTGGCGCGGCGCATTGGCGGCAAGGGCTGCACGCTGATCGAGGAGGCAGGGCATCTGGTCCAGGAGGATTGCCCGGAGGCCATTGTAGCGGCAGTGCTCAACACCCTCGCGCGATAGTCATCTGGCCGGTTCAGGCAGGGGAAAGTGGTCATGGGATTTGGGCAGGTAGCCCCATATCCTCAACACGTCGCCGCGTACTTCGAACTCGAGCCCGATGCTGGCGACGGCACTGACGATCTCGTCCGTGTGATCGATGAACTCACGCGGCAACAGTATTCCTTTCAACGGCGCGGCTTCGTACAGGCCGATATCAAACCATTCCACGCAGGCGAATGGATACGGCAGGTGGCCGAACCACTCAACGTCCCAATGTGACACATAGCCGGACACGGATCGGTAGCGGTAAGAGGGTGTCCACCGATCGCGTGCGCGAAAGTGGTCGATCAGCTCGTTCCATTTGGTGTTGTTCGCGGCGCTGGTCAGGTTTCTGGCAACCACGGCTGCACGGATTTTTCGGCGCATCGTTTCATTGTGGCCGGCGCCGGCGTGAGGTAACTCGCTCATGTTCTGTCCTGGCGGTTCTTTGCCTCATTGTCGCCCAGGTCTGCCGTGGCCGGGTAGTGGCCTTTGAGGAGGCGGCCAGGTGCGCGGGTGCAGGATGGCTGATTGCGCCTAAAAGAATAATCAAATAATTTTATGTTACTTCATATTTAATATTAGTGAACTGATACTCGCCGCTCGTCTTTACTCAGCTGAGCGTGTGTCATGAAAGCTGCATTGGTTGCTGATGATCCCGTCAGCCTGATCTTCAAGGACAATTACCGGTGGCTGTGCGGTCGCCTCCAGCGTTCTACAGGCTGCCGCTTCGATGCCGAAGACATTGCCGGCGATACTTTCGTGCGCGTGCTGAAGCTACCCGACGTGACGGCGGTGCGCGAGCCGCGTGCCTTGCTGACCACCATCGCCAAGCGCCTGATGTTCGAAAGCTGGCGCCGGCGTGATCTGGAGCGGGCCTACCTGCTGTCGTTGAGCCAATGCCCGGTGGCCACCCACCCGTCCCCCGAAGAGCGCGCCGTGCTGATCGACACCCTGGTGACCCTGGACCGCGTGCTCGACACGTTGCCCGGCCAGGGCAAGGCGGCGTTCGTGCATAGCCAGTTCGGCGGCATGTCCTACCCACAGATCGCCGAGCACCTGGGGTTGTCCCTGAGCCGCGTTCAGCAGTACATGACCGAAGCCTTCAAACTGTGTTTTCTGGCGACCCTGGAATGATCGACGCCGACCTGCAGCGCACCATCGATGAAGCCGCCCACTGGCTGGCGCGCCTGCATGCCCACGACTGCCACGACCAGGAACGCGAGGCCCTGGCGCAGTGGCAGCGGGCCGACCCGCGGCACCGTGAGGTGTTCGAGAAGATGGCCGGGCAGGTCGGCAGCCTGCGGGCCCAGCCGTTGCTCGATCAGCCGCAGGAGCAATTGGTCCAACTGCTGAACGTACCTTCCACCAGCCGGCGCCGGGTACTGGGAGGGCTGGCGACGCTGGGCATGGTCTTGGCGGGCCTGGCACAGTTCGAACCGCGCCTGCGCCCCGGCTGGCTGGACGTTGGCCTGAGTACCGGCACCGGGCAGCGCGCGACCTTCACCCTGGGGGACGCAAGCCGGCTGACACTCAATGCCTGCAGCCAGGTCGACCCCGATATGAATGCGCGGCAGCGCCGCCTGGTGATAGGTCATGGCCAAGCATACCTTCAGTGCCAGGCCGACCCTCGCGGGCCGCTGGTCATCGCCAGCCACTACGGCCAGGTACTCAGCCAGCAGGCCAGCCTGGTCATCAGCCAGGACGAGCAGGGCGCCCGGCTGGATGTGTTGCAGGCCAGTGTGCTCTTGCAGGCCCGGGATGGCCGTGCGTTGACCATCAAGGCCGGGCAGAGCGCTGTTTTCAACAACCAGGGCACCGTGGCGCTGGGCCCCACCCGCGGCAACCGCCTGGCCTGGTTGAACGGCCAGCTGGATATAGATAACGAACCGCTGGCCACCGTGGTGGATGCGCTGCGGGCCTACCGACGGGGTATCGTGCGGGTATCACCGGCTGCCGCGCGGTTGAAGGTCAGCGGTGTGTTTGTGCTGGACGACACCGACACCACCTTGTCGCTGTTGGCGCTGAGCCTGCCCATTCGGGTGACGCGTCACACCGACTACTGGCTGAACATCGATGCGCTGCATGAACCGGCATAAGCTCAGGTGAATTCGTTCCAAGCACTTTCTGCAGTTTTTTTCCGGCCGTTGCTCATTACCGGAAATCCCCCTGGAAGTGCCGCCCCGATGCCTAGAACCGCGCTACGAATATCCTCCTCCACCCTGGCCCTTCTGCTAGCCAACACCGTGCCCGCCGTGGTGGTCAGTTCGGTCATGGCGGCCGAGGAAAGAACCGAAACCGCCTTCGATGTCAGCCCCGGAACCCTGAGCGACGTAGTGCTGACTCTGTCCCGGCAGAGCGGCCAGCCCATCGCCTTCGACCCGGCCCTGTTGCAAGGCCGCAACGGCCCCGCCATCAAGGGCAGGCGCAGCCTCGACGAGGCCCTTGAGCAAGCGCTACGTGGCAGTGGCCTGCAGTTTGGCCACAGCCAGAACGGGCTGTACATCAGTGCCAGCGCACAGGCATCGGCCAGCACCAGCCAAGGCAGTGGCTCTACCCTGCAAGCCGTGGTGGTGACGGGCAACCGCAGTCAGCAACCCCGCACGGTGGCCAGCAGCCCATCGCCTATCGATGTCATCAGCCAGGACCAATTGATCCAGACTGGCGCCACGTCGCTGCGCGATGCCATCAAGCACCTGGTACCGTCGTTCAACGTGCAGAGCGCCTCAAGCTATTCGCAGGATAGCATCGCCCGGCCGGCGACCCTGCGTGGCCTGTCGCCGTCCCAGACCCTGGTGCTGGTCAACGGCAAGCGCCGCCACGCCAGCTCCCTGGTCAACGCATCGCGGGAATCGACACTGGCCAACGCCATCGACCTGGACCTGATTCCGCTCAGCGCCATCGACCATATCGAGGTGCTGCGCGATGGCGCCTCGGCGCAGTACGGCTCGGACGCCATTGCCGGGGTGATCAACATCATCCTCAAGCAGAACGATCATGGCGGCCAGACCGTGAGCAAATACGGGCGTCGCTCCGCCGGTGACGGCCAGCAGTTGTACCAAAGCCTGGACCAAGGGTTCGCGCTGCCCAACGACGGCTTTTTCAACCTGGCCCTCGATGGCCGTTCCAACAAGAGCGCCAGCACCGCCGAGGGTGCCACCGGTGCGTTCTACGGCCTCAATGGCGCGGCCCCCGACAGCCGCGACGCCACGGTGGGCCGGCACGTGTTCGGCGGCGGCCTGCCGAAGATCAAGCAGATCAATGCCAGCTACAACGCCGAACTGCCATTGGCCGACGACCTGACCCTGTATTCATTTTCCACGGTGAGCCAACGCGACGGCTGGATCGGCGCCAACTTCCGCCGGCCCAACGCCACCAGCGACGGCATCAGCAACTCGGCCAACAACGTGCTGTCGATCTACCCCAACGGTTATACCCCCCTCTACCGCTCCCGGGAGACGGACTTCCAGACCACCTGGGGTGTCAAAGGGGTAAGCCACGAATGGAACTGGGACCTGAGCACCAGCTATGGCCGGGACAAGGTGGAGCAGGACCAGCTGGATTCGCTCAATGCCTCACTGGGGGATAGCAGCCCCACCAAGTTCCACCTCTACAACTCCATCTTCGACCAGTGGACCAACAACCTCGATTTCAGCCGCGCGCTGGACCTGGGCTGGCACAGCCCGTTGCAGGTGGCGTGGGGCCTGGAGCATCGCTACGAGCGTTATAAGACCCAGCCGGGTGATGCCGCCGACTCCCAGGTAGGCGACTACCAGATTCGCGGCGTGCCGGCCGTGGCTGGCGTGCAGGCTGCCAGCTACGTATCCGACAGCGAGGCGGCCGACATCGACCGAAACAGCTATGCCAGCTACATCGACCTGGGCACCAACCCCACCGACAAGCTGTATGTAGGCGTCGCCGGGCGGCTGGAGGACTACGAAGGCGACGTGGGGCGCAGTGCCAGCGGCAAGTTCTCGGCGCGCTACGCGCTGCGTGACAACTTCGCCTTGCGCGGCACCTTGAGCAATGGCTTTCGCGCACCGTCGCTGTCGCAGATCGCCCACCAGCAAAGCTCCAGCGCCAACTACACGGTCAACGCCCAGACCGTACTGGTGACGTCCACCGATGTGGCCGCCGACTCCGCCGTGGCCAAGCAACTGGGGGCCACGTCGCTGAAACCGGAAAAGTCCACCAACCTGAGCCTGGGCTTCACCTGGCAACCCACCGACAACTCCAACCTGGCGGTGGATGCCTACCAGATCAAGATCAAGGACCGGATCGTGCTGACCGGGTTCATCAAGGACAGCGGCAATGGCGTGGTCAACAGCATTCTGTCCTCGGCTGGTTATGCCGACAACACCTGGGTGCGTTTCGCCACCAACGGCATGGACACCACGACCAGCGGCCTGGACGCGGTGTATGACTACACCCAGGACCTGCAGCGTTATGGTTCGGTGAAGTGGGGGGCCGCGCTGAACTGGAACAACACCAGCATCGACAAGGTCAAGAACAGCCCCGCGGCCCTGACTGGGTCCGGCAACACGCTGCTGGACCGCACCGCGCGCTCTTATTTCACCAAGGCCTACCCCAAGACCAAGCTGATCCTGAGCGCCGACTACACCTATGACCCCTTCACCGTGCACGCCGCCATGACCCGTTATGGCTCGCACACCGACGTCAGCAGCGAAAGCCATTACTACGACGTGAAGTACGGTGCGCAATGGATCACCGACCTTGAACTGGGGTGGTCCCTGACCCACGACCTGAAGGTGGCGGTGGGCGCACAGAACCTGTTTGACGTCTACCCGGCCCACAAGGGCTACGACCTGACCAGCAACGCCGCGGGATTCCCGTCCACGGGCAGCAACACCCCTTACGACGCCTATGGCGCTTATTACTACACCACGTTGACTTACAACTATTGAGACCCGGAGGGCTGTATGCATCGTCGTGATCTGCTGCGTTCGTCCCTGGCGCTGGGCGCGTTGGCCGCCGGCAGCCTTGTGCTGCCGGACTGCAGCGCATGGGCCGCCGACAAGCCTTTGCGGGTAGGCCGCTACAAGGGCGACCTGTCCTATTTCTTCGACCTCGCGGGGGTCAGGCTGGATTACCCGGTGGAGTACTACGTGGGCGGTGCGCCCATCACCGAAGCACTGGCCAGCCAGCAATTGGACCTGGCCGGCATGAGTGAGATTCCGCCGGTATTCGCCTTGCCATCCAACACCACCTACAAGCTGGTGGCGCTGATGAAGGGCAACCCTGACAGCCAGGTCATCCTGGTGCCCGACGGCTCGCCCCTTCAAAACCTGGGCGACCTGCGCGGCAAGCGCATCGGCTACGTGCGGGCCACCACCTCGCACTATTTCCTGCTGCGCGTGTTGCGTGAACAGGGGCTGGCCTGGAAAGACGTGACGGCGATCAACCTGTCCACCCAAGACGGCTTTTCGGCGTTCCAGACGGGCCAGTTGGACGCCTGGTTCATCTATGGGGTGTTTATCCAGTTGGCCAAGTTCCGCCTCAAGGCGCGGGTGTTGCGCAACGCACAGGGTTACCTGTCGGGCAATTACCCCTTCGGCATGACCAACACCGCCTGGGCCGACCCCCAGCAAAGCGCCCGCGCCAAGGACTACCTCAACGCCTTGCAGCGTACTTTGGACTGGGTCAAGGCCCAGCCACAGGCCTGGGCCAGGCAAAGCGAAGTGCTCACCGGTGTCGATGCCGCAGCCTACCTCGATCAGCTCGACAACACCGGCAGCCTGGGGCGCATTCTGGCCCCGACCCGCGCCGATATCCAGTCCCAGCAGGCCGTCGCCGACACATTGTTCGACGTCGGCGCCATACCCCGGCAGGTTGATGTCAGCCCGCTGTGGGACCTCGATTTCCTCACGTGAGTACCCTTGCCACCATGTCGCATTTCCTCAAGTCAGCACCGTTCAATCTCGACAGCGAGGCCTTGGCCTGGGTCGATAAAACCCTGGCCTCGCTCAGCCAGCACGAAAAGATCGGGCAGTTGTTTACCCTCGCATCGCGCACCAACGCCATCGAGGACCAGCGCGCCGTGCTGGGGTTCGCTCCCGGTGGCGTGTTCAGGCCGGCCAGCGGCACCCTGGAACAGGTATGGCAGGCCAACCGTTTCCTGGTGGAGAACAGCCCGGTGCCGCTACTGTTCAGCGGCGACATCGAGGGCGGTGGCGCTGGCTACCGCATAAACACCGAGCTGCCCAACCCCTTGGGCCTGGCAGCCGCTGACGACGTGGCGCTGTCGCGCGCGGTGGTCGATGTCATGGCCCGTGAAGCTCGGGCCCTGGGCTACAATTGGTCGTTCACCCCTTTGCTGGATATCAACGCGACCTTTCGCAGCGCTATCGTCGGCACCCGTTCCTATGGCAGTGACCCGGCCAAGGTGCTCAAGCAGGCGCTCATCAACGTCGAACAGTTCCGCGAGGCCGGCATCGCCACGGCCGCCAAGCACTGGCCAGGGGAGGGCTTCGATGACCGCGACCAGCATCTGGTGGGCACCATCAACCCCCTGAGCTGGCCCCAGTGGCAGGCCACCTTCGGCACGTTGTACAGCGCCCTGATCGACGCAGGCGTGACCAGCGTGATGTCGGCACACATCGCTTTGCCCAGCTTCATTCGCGAGCACTTCCCCGACGCAGGCCGCGAAGCGTTCGAGCCGGCATCGGTGTCGCGCCTGTTGAACCAGCGGCTGCTCAGGCAGACCCTGGGTTTCAACGGTCTGATCGTGTCCGACGCCACCGGCATGGCCGGCCTCACCAGTTGGCTGAGCCGCGAGGCCTTGGTACCTGCGGTGATAGAGTCCGGCTGTGACATGTTCCTGTTCACCGAAGGTGACCCAGCCATCGACTTCAACTACATGCTCAAGGGCCTGCGCGAAGGGCGCCTGAGCGAGCAGCGCCTGGACGAGGCGGTGACCCGGGTGCTAGGCCTCAAGGCGCACCTGGGGCTGCACCGGCAGAGCGCCGAGCAGCAAGTGCCTTCGTTACCCGATGCCAGGTCGACCATCGGCACCGCCGCCAGCCGGGCCATCGCGGCGCAGGCGGCCAGCGCCAGCATCACCCTGGTCAAGGACGTGCCTGGCTTGTTGCCGGTGGACCTCAACCGCCATCGGCGCGTCGTGATCGCCGGGTATGAGCAGCACCACCCGGTGCGCAAGGGCCCGCCGATCATTCTGGCCGGGCTGCTGGAGGAAGAGGGGTTCGAGGTGCGCGCCTACGATCCGCAACAGCCGCCGACGCCTTATGACACCGACCTGCTGGTCTACGTGATCGCCGAGGAGGCCGTGGCCACCCGTGGGCACATCTACCTCGATTGGCAGCGCCTGCACGGCTCCCTCAAGGGCAGCCTGCGGCGTCATTGGCAGGACGTGCCCACGCTGCTGATTTCCCTGGGCCAGCCGTATTACCTCTACGACGCGCCGCTGGCGCCGACCAGCATCAACGCCTATAGCGCCATCGAGCCGGTGCAGCGGGCGTTGGTGGACAAGTTGCTGGGGCGTTCGAGCTTCACCGCCATCGACCCGGTGGACAGCTTCTGCGGGCAAGAAGTGGCCCGCTACTGACGTCACAACGAGACGGCGCCGCGGCCTGGTGGCCGCGGCGCCGTTCATGGCCTGTTCAGCCGTGTGAATAGCGTGGGTTTTGTTCCACGTCGCCTGTCTCGACTTCTACCCCCAACAAGCCAAGCAACTGTGCGCGCAGACGCTGAAAACCCGGCTGCCCGCTGTGTCGTGCCCGGGGCAGGTCCACGCGCACCTGCTCCGCCACGCGGCCCTGGGCCAGGACAATCACGCGGTCAGCCAGCAAAATGGCCTCGTCCACGTCGTGGGTTACCAGCAGTACCGCGGGGTTGTGCTTGCGCCACAGTTCGATGATCAATTCATGCATGCGAATGCGCGTCAGGGCATCCAGCGCGGCAAAAGGTTCATCCAGCAACAGAAGGCGGGGCTCGCGTACCAGGCCGCGGGCCAGCGCCACCCGCTGTGCTTCACCGCCAGACAGGGTCGCGGGGTAGGCCTCCAGGCGGTGGGCCAGGCCCACCTCGGTCAAGGCTGCCACCGCGCGGGCCTTGGCGTTCTCCACCCGCAGGCCCAGCACCACATTCTTCCACGCCCGTTTCCACGGCATCAGCCGGGGCTCCTGAAACACCGCCGCACGTGCCGTCGGCACCCGCAATTGGCCGCTGTCGATGTTGTCCAGCCCCGCGAGCATCCGCAGCAGCGTGGTCTTGCCCGAGCCGCTGGCGCCCAGCAGGGCGACGAACTCGCCTGGGGCGATGTTCAGGTCCAGGTCATCGATGACCCGCTGGTTGCCGAACTGGCGCACCACTTTGTGCAGTTGAACGGCTGCCAACGGCTTGGCGCCGCCATGCAATTCATGGGTTGACATTGTCAGGTCCTTACGAAAGAAGGCCGCCAGGCCAGGGCGAAATGTTCCAGGGTGCGGATCAGACCGTCGATCAACAGCCCCAACAGGCTGTAGATCAGCAGGCAGATGACAATCACGTCGGTACGCATGAAGTCACGGGCATCACTGGCCAGAAAGCCGATCCCGGCCGTGGTGTTGATCTGTTCCACGAACACCAGGGCCAGCCAGGAGATGCCCAGCGCATAACGCAGGCCAACGAAGAACGAAGGCAGCGCACCGGGCAACACCACATGCCAGATCAGTTCGGCACGGCTCAGCCCCAGGGTATTGGCCGCCTCGATCAGTTTCGGGTCGATGCCGCGAATGCCGGCGAACAGGTTCAGGTACACCGGGAAGGTGGTGCCCAGCACGATCAGGGCGATCTTGGTGAACTCGCCGATGCCGAACCACAGGATGAACAACGGCACCAGGGCCAGGGACGGAATGGTACGCAGCATTTGCAGGGGGGAGTCGAGCACCAGTTCGCCACGCCTGGACAGCCCGCTGATCAGCGCGGCGACCACGCCGATGATGATGCCGATACTCAGGCCCAGCACCGCGCGTTGCAGGGACACCAGCAAGTTGGTCGCCAGCTCGCCTGAAACGATCATCGCCCACAGGGTGCCGCCGATCTGCGAGGGTGCGGCGATGACTCGGGAGGGCAGCCAGCCCAGTTGGGAGGACAGTTGCCAGAACAGCAGAATGGCCAGGGGGCTGATGCAGCGTATGACAAAACCGGGTGGGCGCCAGTCGCCACGGACCTTGCGGCCGGGGAGCAGGGCGGGTTTTTCCACGGTCAGGTAAGCCGCGTCGGAAGAAGAGGGAAGGGTCATGGGCGTCCTGCAGGGCAATGGATCGTTGCGTCATCCGGTGGCACGCTGGGCCGACCGGATCGACGGGCGCGATAGACAGTAGCCGGGCAGGAAACGCCCTGTAAACGGGCTTTTGGTTATATGTTTAGTGCATGTTGGTGGTTATCTAAAATCAGATAAATGCATTATGGGTTGGCGGCGATCGCCGTCTCGTGCAGGGCCTGCCAGCGCACGCCTGCGGAGGTGACCGTCAGTATCGCCAGTGCCAGGCGTGCGGTTTGCACCCCGGCCAGCCGGTGCACTTCCTTGTAGCGCACGGCCACGCTGTCGCCAGTCTGCCAGACGCCCTGCAACTCGCTGACCCTGATCTCCAGCCCGGGCCGCGCGCCTTGCCCGCCGCTGAACAGCTGTTCTACCTGGGCGCGAGTCACTAGCCTGCCTGCCGTGGTCACCATGCTGAAGTCGTCTGCGAACACCGGCATCAGCGCGGCAATCGTCGCGTGGCCTGCCGGCCCCGGGGTCGCGAAGATGTGCTGGATCTGTTCGTGCACCTGGCGAACGCTTTCGCGCGCCTGATCAAGGTTGGGGCTGGGCATGACGTTCCTTTTGGGCGCTCAGTGCGCCGATGTGCAGGAGTGGAAACAGGCCAACCAGCGCCGCGATCAGCGCCGTGGCGTGATAGGCCTGGGTGGCGGAAAAAGGGCTGAGCAACAGGTTGAACACCATCAGCAGCAGGGCGGCCCCGAGGCTGAAGGCCACTTGGCGGTTGATGTTCCAGATCACACTGGCGTGCTGCGTGTCGGTGCCCTGGAAATCCAGCAGCGCGGTGGTTTGCGCGGTATTGGCACCGATGCCGCCGCCCACGCCCATCAGGCTGTAGGCCGCCATCAGCACCCCCAGGTCTGAAGGGCCATTGACCAGGAACAGGGTAGCGATGCCCACGCTGTGCAGGCACAGGCCAAGGGTGAACAGCCGCTTGGCGCCGACGCGGTTGTAGTACCGGCCGCACAGCACAATGGCCAGGAAGGCACCGCCGGCATACAGGATCATGAACAGCCCGGTGGCCTGGGCGGTGAAGCCCAGTGTGTTCTGCAGGAAGAAGATATTCAGCAGGTTGACGCCGGTGAACACGCCGGGAATGGCGTGGTAAACCAGGATGGACAGGCTCAGGCGCGGGCTTCCGAGCAAGCGCAGGTCGATGATGGCGTCGCGTGCATGGCGTTGATGCCGGGTGTACAGCACTGCGAACAGCCCGCCAGCCGCCAGGCAGCACAGCGCCAACCACGCGCTGTAACCGGCGCCATACAGTGACATGCCCAGCAGCACACTGGCCAGGCTGGCACTGACCAGCAGCAGGCCGGCCAGGTCCGGGCGCGGTTGGGCCTTGGCAGGCGCCTCCTTGATCCACAGCCATGCCAGGACGGCGGCTACCAGTGCAAAGGGAATGGTGCCGCGAAACACCCAGCGCCATGAACTGTGATCCACGATCAGTCCGCCCAGGGTGGGGGAGAGCGCGGGGGCGAGCAAAGCGACGGCCATGATCAGCGCGGAGATGCGTGCCCGCTGTTCGCCCTGGAACAGGTTGAAGGTCAACGCCTGCCCTACCGGAATCAACAGCCCCCCGGCCATGCCCTGCACGAACCGCGAGGTGACCAGCGCGCCGAACGTCGTGGCCTGCCCACACAGGCCTGCGCATACGCTGAAGGCCAGCATGGAGGCAGTGAGTACACGGCGTTCGCCCCACCGCCCCGCCAGCCAGGTACTGATCGGGATGATCAGGGTCAACCCCAGGATGTACGCATTGGCGACCCAGGCGACAGTGGTGTCACCCACGTGCAGGTCAGCGGCGATACGTGGCATCGCCACCGCCGACATGAAGATGTTGATGCAGTCGATGAAAAAACCAACGAGGAACACGCTGGCGACGCGGTAACGGTAGGTCATGGTCTATCCCCTCTGCGCCGCAGGATAGGTGCCATCGACCGGTACTGTCGACGTCGATATACTGGATGCTTTGTTTGACTGGATTGAACAATGCAGCGCGCGGCCATGCACACGCAGCTCCATCGGGCCCAGACGTTCCTGGCGGTGGTGGACTTCAACTCGTACACCCGGGCCGCCCAGTACCTGGGCATCAGCAAGGCCATGGCCAGCCTGCATGTCAAGGCGCTGGAGGAAGCCCTGGGCGTCGCCCTGCTGATCCGCAACACCCGGACCCTGGCCCTGACCGAGAACGGCGAAGCGTTCTACGACGAGTTCAAGGAAATCGTCAGTGACATCGGCACAGCCTTCGACAGCGTCATGCACCGGCGCAATCGCATTTCAGGCAAATTGCGCATCAGCACCACCAGTGAGTACGGCGAGCGTTTCATCCTGCCATTGCTGCCTGCCTTCGCCGCGCAGTACCCCGAGGTGACGCTGGGCTACCACGTCAACTCATCGCTCAATGACCTGGTGGCCGAGAAGCTGGACCTGGTGGTGCGCCTGGGCAACCTGGCCGACTCGGGGTTCAAGAGCCGCAAGCTGGCAGACTTCGACATCGTGCTGGTGGCCACGCCGGCGTTTCTGGCACGCCACCCTGTGCAGTGCCCAGCGGACCTGGAAGCCGTGCCGTGGGTCGCCAACAGCAACCTCCAGCGTCCTACCCAATGGCTGTTGCAGCACGCGTCGGGGGCCGAAGCCGCGGTGACCGGCCCGATGGCATTTGAGTCCAACTCCTCCACAGCGATTCGCGCCATGGCCCTGTCGTCGCTGGGTGTGGCGGTGCTGCCAGGCTGGCTGGTGGCTGCAGAGCTTGCCACCGGGGCCCTGCAACGGTTGTTGCCGGCGTATGCGTTGCCTCGCCAGGCCGTCAGCGTGGTATTCCCGAACAGCCGGCATGTACCGCGCAAGACTAGGGTATTCATTGATTTTCTGTGTGCGCGGCTTGGCGCTGCGGCCGACTGACCTCGGTGGTGCCCAGGCGGGAAGGGGGCGGCCGGTTTCAGCGCCTGGCAGGCAGCGGCAAGTGCGACGGCAGGCAGTGGCAAGATTGACCCGCGACAAGCGCGCAGAGTGACGGCAGGGTCGATGCGCATCAGGGAGGATGCCCGGCAGTGCGCCGGTCACCCTTTCCGTCCAACACTGAAGCTGGGGCATGCACACGATGTCGATCAACCATAGGCTCACCGAACATTTGAACCGCGGTACCGTGGGGTTTCCCACCGCACTGGCCAGCACCATTGGCCTGATCATGGCCAGCCCCGTGATTCTCACCGCCACCATGGGCTTCGGTATCGGTGGCAGCGCCTTCGCCCTGGCCATGCTGATCGCCGTACTGCTGATGCTGGCCCAGGCCACCACATTTGCCGAAGCGGCGAGTATCCTGCCCACCACCGGCTCGGTCTACGACTACATCAACTGCGGCATGGGGCGCTTCTTCGCCATCACTGGCACCTTGTCGGCGTACCTGATCGTGCACGTGTTCGCCGGCACGGCCGAGACCATCATGTCCGGCGTGATGGCGCTGGTGAACTTCGAACACCTCAACACACTGGCCGAATCGGCGGGCGGCTCCTGGCTGCTGGGGGTGGCCTTCGTACTGGGTTTCGGTGTGCTCAACGCTTTCGGTGTCAGCGTGTTCGGCCGGGCGGAGATCATCCTGACCTTCGGCATGTGGGTCACGCTGATGGTCTTCGGTGTGCTGGGGCTGCTGGCGGCGCCGGCGGTGCAGTTGGACGGCTGGTTCGGCGAATCGCTGGTGGGCAGCGATCCGATGACGGTGCTTTCGCTGGTGGGCATGGCCATGTTCATGTTCGTGGGCTGCGAATTCGTCACGCCACTGGCGCCAGACCTGCGCAAGTCCGCCTCGGTGATGCCCAAGGCGATGATCCTCGGCCTGCTGGGGGTGGCGACCTGCATGTTCGTGTACGGCGCGGCCATGAAACGCCAGGTGGAAAACCTGCTGCTGGACCCGGTTACCGGCCTGCATGTGCTGGACACCCCCATGGCCATCCCGAAATTCGCTACCCAGGTCATGGGCAGTATCGGCCCGGTGTGGCTGGGTATCGGCTTTCTGTTCGCCGGTGCCGCTACCATCAACACGCTGATGGCCGGTGTGCCGCGCATTCTCTATGGCATGGCCGTGGACGGCGCCTTGCCCAGGTGCTTTACCTACCTGCACCCGCGCTTCAAGACGCCGCTGGTGTGCATCGCCGTGGCCGCCCTGATTCCGTGCGTGCACGCCTGGTACCTGGGGGGGAACGCCGACAATATCCTGCACCTGGTGCTGGCCGCGGTCTGTGCCTGGAGCACCGCGTACCTGCTGGTGACCGTCTCAGTGGTGATCCTGCGCATTCGCCGCCCCGACTTGCCACGGGCTTATCGTTCGCCGCTGTTTCCGCTGCCGCAGATTCTCTCCAGCCTCGGCATTCTGGTGGGCATGTGGTACATCACCCCACCCGGCATGAACCCTGCGGATATCTACGTGCCGTTCGGCATCATGCTGGGCGGTACTGCGGCTTACGCGCTGTTCTGGACCCTGGTGGTGCAGAAGGTCAACCCGTTCAAGCCCGCGCGGGTCGAAGACGTGCTGGCCAATGAATTCGCCCGCGAGCCGGGCCAACCTGCCAGCGAGTACAGCGCCCATGTTTCGTCGCCTGCTTGATCGCGCGCCGTCCGGCTACCGCCCTGGGGTCACCCTGGAGCATGTGCGACGCAACCTGGGGCTGGAGGCCTTGGGTGGCGCGTTCACCACCGCCGACGGCCTGCGGGTCGAGGTGGCCGAGCGGGTCGAAAGCCAATGGCTGATGCACCTGGTGATGACTGAGTTCAGCGTGCGTGCACCTGCTTCGCGACAGAGCACCCTGAGCTTGGAGATGCGCCATATTGGCGCGTGGCGGCGCACCGGCGTCGCCTGTGCGCGGCTGCGGGGTGAGTCGGGTTGGGCACAACGCGTGCGTCAGGCGCTGGAGCAGGACGCTGCCCTGCGCGCCGCGCTGATGCCCCTGGATTTCAAGCGGCTGCGCGTGCAAGCCCAAGGCGGCCAGTGGTGCGTGACCCTGGAGCACATGGGCGCCAGCGAAGTGGTCAATCAGGTACCTGCGTTCCGTCGCTACATCCGCCTTGATGAGCGCCAGCGCCCGCTGTTGGTGGCCGCCTTGACGCACCTGCACCGTTGCGTCAGCACCCTGTAGCGGGCTTGGCGTGGATATTGCTCTCTTTGCCACACCAAGCTTTGCAGTTGTGCGTCCATGGATAACATGTTAACTATTTGCGCACAAGAATAAGGACTGTGTGTGGAGGCGAGCATGAATATCCATCAGCCAAGCCTGGATGGGCTGGAGCACTGGAACCGGACGATCCACGCCATCTGCGGCCATTTCGATACGCAATTGGCGTTCAACCGTTCGTTGTTCATCGGCGACGTGACCCTGGCCAGCCGTGGCGGCCTGGAGGTGGCGACCATTCGCACCAACGCTGGCAGCATCACCCGCGCTGGCAATGCGCCAGACACCACGGACGACGGCCAGTGTTTCCTGGTCAGCCAGCGTGCTGGTTTTTCCTCCATCACCCAAGGCACCACGCGCCTGGCGCTGAGCCCTGGTGACCTGATCCTGATGGATTCGGTGGGCGCGTGCCAGATCAGCCCGTCGGGCCTGATCGAGCATGCATCGCTGTCATTGCCCCGGGCCCAGGTGCTCAAGCGGCTGGGAAAGGGCACGCCAGCGTTCGGCAAAGTGTCCTCGAAAAAGATGTGCGGGCGCATGTTGCACCTGCTGGTGGACCAACTGTGCCGCAACGATGAACCGGGTGAGCACGATGGTGTGCAGGGGGATGCGTTGCAGGAGGCGATGCTGTCGCTGCTGGGGTCCAGCTTCGAAGGTGGCGAGGACGCCGTGGTGACGGCCGCTGAACCTGGCAGCAGTCACCTGCGCGGTTATGTGCAGCACGTCATCGGCGAGTCGTTGGGCGAGTGTGGCCTGACCCCGGCCAGCCTGGCCCTGCGCCTGAACATATCGGTGCGTCACCTGTACCGGTTGTTCGAGGAAGAGGGCGACAGCGTGTGCCGCTACATCCAGCGTGCCCGCTTGCAGCGCAGCGCCGACGACCTGGCCAACCCGTTCCTGCGCGGTGAGTCCATCACCTCAATCGCCTACAAGTGGGGCTTCACCGACTCCGCGCACTTCAGCCGTTCATTCAGGAAGCAGTTCGACCAGTCACCCAAGGACTACCGCGTCTGCAACCTGATGGCTGGCGCCGGGGAAAAATGCTAAATTAGTTAATCTATTAATCAAGCCTGGCGCTCTTCATGTCTTCACCTCGACCTTCCCTGACCCTCAACCTGCTGCAGGCGCGCGAAGTGGCCATGAGCTTCTTCCGCCCTTCGCTGAACCAGCACGGCTTGACCGAACAGCAATGGCGCATCATCCGCATCCTCAGCCAGCAGGGTGAACTGGAGATCAACCAGTTGGCCGATCAGGCCTGCATCCTGCGCCCCAGCATGACCGGCGTGCTGACCCGCATGGAAGCGGCGGGCATGGTGCGCCGGCGCAAGGCCGAGCAAGACCAGCGTCGCGTGCTGGTGACCCTGGACAAGGAGGGTGAGGTGCTGTTCGAGTCCATGAGCCAGGACATGGAACGCAATTACGGGCGCCTGCAGGCGGAGTTCGGGCAAGAGAAACTGCAGACGCTGCTGGGCTTGCTCAATGACCTCAAGGCGCTGAAGCGCTAGGCCGCGTCGCAGGCGCCGCGTTGCGACGGGCCGAACACGGTGGCAGGACGCGGCCAGGTCCTACAGGGGCGTTTTCGACATCCATCGCCCCCGGTGCTTTCGGCAGGTCAGTAGACGCCGCCCCCGGTGCTGGGCGCCGGGGCATCCTTGAAGGTCGACGCCAGGCTCTGCAACCCGCGCATCAGTACCGTGGTGTCGACCCCCACCGCGACAAACGTCGCGCCCAGTTCCAGGTAGCGGCGGGCCAGGGTTTCGGCGGCGCTGAGGATGCCGGCGGCCTTGCCGGCGGTGGTAATGCGCACGATGGCGTCCTCGATGGCGGCCTGCACGTCGGGGTGCCCTGGGTTGCCCCTGTAGCCCAGTGCGGCGCTCAGGTCGGCAGGGCCGATGAACACGCCGTCAACGCCGTCCACGGCGGCGATGGCGTCGAGGTTGGCCAGGCCTTCGCGGTTCTCGATCTGCACCAGCAGGCATATCTGCTCGTCAGCCTTGTCCAGGTAACCGGGCACGGTATTCCAGCGCGATGCCCGTGCCAGGGCGCTGCCCACACCGCGCACGCCCAACGGTGGGTAACGGGTGGCGCGCACCAGCTCGCGCGCCTGTTCAACGCTTTCCACCATGGGCACCAGCAAGGTCTGCACGCCAATGTCCAGCACTTGCTTGATCAGCGCCGTGTCGCCGACCACCGGGCGTATCACCGGTTGGCTGGCGTAAGGGGCGACCGCCTGCAACTGCCCCAGCAGGCTGCGCAGGTCGTTGGGGGCGTGTTCGCCATCGATGAGCAGCCAATCGAAGCCGGCGTTGGCGGCCAGTTCAGCGCTGTACGGGTTGGCCAGGCCCAGCCAGAGGCCGATGAGTGCCTCGCCGCTTTGCAGGCGTTGCTTGAAGGTGTTGATGATCATGTGGCACTCCTCAGACGAACCGGCACGCAATGGAGCCGAGCATGTCGTAGTCGACATGGAAGGTATCACCCGGGTTGGCCGCCACCGGACGAGTGAAAGAACCGCCGAGGATGACCTGCCCCGGCTGCAGGGTCACGTCATACGCGGCCAGCTTGTTGGCCAGCCACGCCACGCCCTTGGCCGGGTGGTTGAGCACGGCGGCCGAGACCCCCGACTCTTCGATCACGCCATTGCGGTACAGCACCGCGGGTACCTTGCGCAGGTCGATCTCGGTGGGCCGCACGGCGCGCCCGCCCATGACCACGCCGGCGTTGGCGGCGTTATCGCTGATGGTGTCGAACACCTTGCGCGTGGCGTTGGTCCGCGGGTCGATCTGCTGAATGCGCGCGTCGATGATTTCCAGCGCCGGGATCACCCATTCGGTAGCGTCCAGCACGTCGAACACCGTGACATCGGGCCCCTTGAGCGGCTTGCCGAGGATAAACGCGAGCTCCACTTCCACCCGTGGCACGATGAAGCGGTTGAAGGGAATGTCGGTGCCTTCATCGAAGAACATGTCGTCCAGCAGCGCGCCATAGTCCGGCTCGGTGATGTTGGAGGATACTTGCATGGCCCGGGAGGTCAGGCCGATCTTGTGGCCCATCAGCTTGCGGCCGGCCTTGATCTTGTTCGCTACCCAGGCGCGCTGGATGGCGTAGGCGTCGTCGACGGTGATGGCGGGGTGGTCGAGGGAAAACTGGCGCACCTGCTCACGGCTGCGCTCGGCGTTGTCCAGGCGCTGGGCCGCTTGTTGGATAAAAGCTTGGTCGAGCATGGGAAACCTCGCAATCATTTGTTGAACAGGGGGTGCAGGCTGCTGCGCTTGCCGTCGTAGACCTGGCCTGGGCTCTCATCGATCTGCAGGGTAATGCCCACCGGGCGGCTTTCGAGGACGGGCGCCAGGTGCTCGTCGAGCACCTGGAGCAGGGCATCGCCCACCGCCTTGTGCACGGCGGCGCTGCGCCCGGCCGCCATGCGCAGGTTGGCGTAGAGGAAACCGTAATCGCCTTGGCCATCGGCCACCGCGCTGTGCTGGGCCGGGTAGGCGAGCACACGGGTACCCCCGGTGGGGAATACCTGTTTGTCGTTCTCGTCACGCTGGGCCAGCATGGTATCGGCCAGGGCGCGGGTCAGGCGCGGGAAATCCGCGTGCTGTTCAAGGTCGGGTGTGTAGAGCAGTACAAGGTGGGGCATGGAAGTGTTCCTCAGAGGCGACTGGTAGACACCACGTTAGCGGGGTTTGACGCCTGCACGTGTGGAATGCGCGAACCGTCCTGCGGGGTCACCGGGAATATCGCATTGATCTGGCCGGTGCCCGAGGCGGCGAAGTAGGGCGTCAGCACTTCGACCTTGCCGTCGTATTCAGACCAGCCCATGGCGCCCAGCAGCATGGCGGTATCGTGCATGAACCCTTCACCGTGCCCCTTGGCCGCATACTCGGGCAGCATGCCGCAGAATTCGGCCCACTCGCCGTTCTCCCACATCTGCACTACCCGCTCATCGAGGGTCTCCAGGAACGGGCTCCAGATCCGGGTGGCGAACTCCGGCGCCTGGCCGTTCTGGGCGAAACGGTGGGACAGCGAGCCGCTGGCCAGGAAGGCGACGGTGCCGTCGTAGTGATCCTCCACTGCCTTGCGCATGGCCCAGCCCAGGCGGGCACTGTCGTTGAGGTAGTGGGAGGTGCACAGGGACGAGACCGAGATCACCTTGAAGTGCTGGTCCTTGTTCATGTAGCGCATGGGCACCAGGGTGCCGTATTCGGGCGCCAGGGTGGTGGCATGGTGGGCCATGGTCTCGACACCGAAACGGTTGCACACGTCGGCCAGGATCAGCCCCAGTTCCGGGTTGCCGGGGAACTCGTAGTCCATGTTGCTGATGAAATGCGGCAACTCGTTGCTGGTGTACAGCCCCTTGAAATGGGGGCCGCAGTTGATGTGGTAATTGGCGTTCACCAGCCAGTGGGTGTCGAACACCACGATGGTGTCGACGCCCAGCTCGCGGCAGCGCCGGCTGATTTCGCAATGGCCGTCGATGGCGGCCTGCCGGAAGCCTTTTTTCGGGCCGTCGAGTTCGCTGACGTACATGGACGGTACGTGGGTGATCTTGGCGGCCAGGGCTAGCTTGCCCATGCGGGTACCTCCTGAATATTGTTGTTATGGCCGCCGCTGCCGGAGGCTGCGGCGACGGGGACGGGGTTACACCCCCCACCGCGGGATGGGGTGGCTGCCCATGGAAATGCACACGTTCTTGATCTCGGCGAACACTTCGAAGCTGTACTGGCCACCTTCGCGGCCGGTACCGGAACCTTTGACACCACCGAATGGCTGGCGCAGATCACGCACGTTCTGGCTGTTGATGAACACCATGCCCGCCTCGATACCGTAGGCCAGACGGTGTGCCTTGCCAATGTCCTGGGTCCAGATATAGGAGGCCAGGCCGTATTCGGTATCGTTGGCCAGTTTCAGCGCCTCGGCTTCGTCCTTGAACGGGATCAGGCACACCACCGGCCCGAAGATTTCTTCCTGGGCGATGCGCATGCTGTTGTTGACGTCAGCGAACACGGTGGGCTGGATGAACTGCCCGCGTGCCAGGTGCGTTGGCAAATTGGCCGGGCGTTCCAGGCCGCCCGCCAGCAGGGTGGCGCCTTCTTCCAGGCCGACCCTGATGTAACCGGTGACCTTGTCGTAGTGGGCCTGGGTGATCATCGAGCCCACTTGGGTTTTCGGGTCTTGCGGGTCACCGACGATCAGGCGCTTGGCACGCGCGGCGAATTCGGCGACGAACTGCGGGTACACGCTTTCCTGAATGAAAATGCGGCTGCCGGCGGTGCAGCGTTCGCCATTGAGCGAGAAGATGGTGAACAGGGCCGCGTCCAGCGCACGGTCCAGGTCGGCGTCCTCGAAAATCAGCACCGGCGACTTGCCGCCCAGCTCCATGGAGTACTTCTTCAGGCCCGCGGTCTGCATGATTTTTCTGCCGGTGGCAGTACCGCCGGTGAAGGAAATGGCGCGCACATCAGGGTGACGGACCAGTGCATCGCCAGCGGTGGCACCGTAGCCTTGAATCACGTTGAGCACACCGTTGGGGATGCCGGCTTCCACGGCCAGGCGCCCCAGCTCGTTGGCGGTCAGAGGCGACAGTTCGCTCATCTTCAGTACCGCGGTGTTGCCCAGTGCCAGGCACGGTGCGGTCTTCCAGGTGGCGGTCATGAAGGGCACGTTCCACGGCGACACCAGGCCGCACACGCCCACGGGCTGGTAGAGCGTGTAGTTGAGCATCTGGTCGTCTACGGGGTAACTGTGGCCGTCCATGCGTGTGCACACTTCGGCAAAGAAATCGAAGTTGTGCGAGGCGCGGGGGATCAGCACGTTCCGGGTCTGGTGAATCGGCAGGCCGGTGTCCAGGGTTTCCAGCTCGGCCAGGTGCGGCACGTTCTGATCGATCAGTTCACCCAGCTTGCGCATCAGCTTCGCACGCTCCTTGGCCGGGGTGGCGGCCCATTTCGGGAATGCTTGCTTGGCGGCGGCCACGGCCTGGGCTACTTCCTCGGCGCCGCCGCTGGCAACTTCGCCAATGGCCTCGCCAGTGGCCGGGTTATGGTTCACGAACACATCTTTGCTTTCGACCTCACGGCCGTTGATCCAGTGCTTGATCATGGGTTCACGCCTTGTTGTTCTTGAAGAATCGGGTTTCGCTGACGATGCGGTTGACCAGCCGGCCCACACCCTCGACCTCTACGACCACCTCGTCGCCCGGCACTACGTCGGCCAGCCCCTCGGGTGTGCCAGTGGCGATCATGTCGCCCGGTTGCAGGGTCATGAAGCTGGACAGGTATTCGATCAGGTAAGGAATGGCGAAGATCAGGTCGGCAGTGGTCCCTTCCTGGCGCAACTCGCCGTTGACCCAGGTGCGCAGGGCCAGGTTGCCGACGTCGGGAACATCGGCGACGTCGACGATCCATGGCCCCACCGGGGTGGTGGCGTCGCGGTTCTTCACCCGCAGGTTGGGGCGGTAGTAGTTTTCCAGGTAGTCACGGATGGCGTAGTCGTTGCACACCGTGTAGCCGGCCAGGTACTGCAGCGCATCCTCGCGCTTGACGTTGCGCGCCGGCTTGCCGATGACAGCCACCAGTTCGCACTCGTAATGCATGTAGGCGACGTTGTCCGGGCGCCAGCTGACCTGGTTGTGGCCGGTGTAGGTGCCGGGGGATTTGACGAACGCCAGGGGTTCGGTCGGTGGCGTGAAGGCCAGCTCTCTGGCGTGGTCGGCATAATTCAAGCCCAGCGCGAACATGCTGCCGGTGGCGGGCGGCAGCCACTGCACCTGGTCTTCAGCCAGCAGGCGGCCATCGGCAAGGCGCACGGCGTTGTCTGCTTCAACGGTGACGGCGTGGTCCTGGCCTTGAAAACGGATTCGAGCGTGTTTCATAGCGGTCCCCTTACTCGGCCACGATGGTGTTGGTGAGGCGGCCGAGGCCGGTGATGTCCACGTCCACGCGGTCGCCTGGGCGCACGTCTACGCGCCCCTCGGGGGTACCGGTGATCAGCACGTCACCGGCGTGCAGGGTCATGAATTCGCTGAGCTCGGCGATCAGTTGGGCAATGCCGCGGACGAAGTTGGCGGTGGTGTTTTCCTGCACCCGTTCGTTGTTCACATAAAGCGTGAGGGTCAACTGGTGCGGGTCGGCGATGGCGTCCACCGGTACCAGGGCTGGGCCCAGTGCGCAGAAACCATCGCGGCACTTGGCTTTCACTGCCGGGCGGTAGTAGCTGTCTTCCGGCAGGCTGAATTCGTTGACGATGGTATAGCCGGCCACATGGCTCAGCGCCTGCGCCTGGCTGACACGGCTGGCGTCCTTGCCGATCACCACGCCCAGGGCCGGGCCCGGTTGCAGGCGTTCCACGCCAGTGGGGTAGACCACCTCGCCCTGGTGCACATTGCGGGTGTTGGGGGTCTTGATGAACAGCACCGGTTTGATCGGCGGCTGTTTGTAAGGCGCCTGATCGAATTCAGCGAGGCGTTGTTGCAGCAAGCCCTGATAGTTCAGCGCGACGCCGAACAGGGTACCGCTCGCAATCTCATGCAGGCCACGGCTCATGCGGTTCTCCTTGAGGAGCAGGGCGTTGGCACCCTGCGAAAAGTAATTAATGTGTTAACTTTATAATTAATAAGTTAACCATCGTCAAGCGTGGCACAATGGCCTCGTGGGCTGACCAGCCACCCAAAACAAGAAGATCGAGGTCCCGACATGAAGGACAGGCAACCCATCCCCAACATCAACATCGGCCAGGTCTATGACCAGCGTTACAGCGACGCCGAGGTGCACTACGACCGTCTGGGCAACCTGGCCGGTTTTTTCGGGCGCAACATGCCGGTGCACCGGCACGATCGTTTTTTCCAGGTGCATTACGTCAAGACCGGCACCGTGCGGGTGTACCTGGATGACCAGCAGTACGTGGAGTCGGGCCCGATGTTTTTCCTCACGCCGCCGACCATTCCCCATTCGTTCGTGACCGAGGCCGATGCCGATGGCCATGTGCTGACGGTGCGTCAGCAACTGGTATGGCAGTTGATCGAGTCGGATGCGGCCTTGGCGCCGGGGCCGCAATTGCCGGCTGCGTGCGTGGCGCTGGCGGGGTTGGGCAGCGAACACGGGGGGGAAATCACCCGCCTGGAGTGCCTGTTCGATGAGCTGGCCCGGGAGAAAGAAGCCACCGCCCCAGGCCGGGCCGCCGCGCTGGAGAGCCTGACGCGGTTGATCATGGTCAGCCTGCTGCGCCTGTGCGCCAACTCGCTGGCGGCACGGCCGGCGCGCCACGAGGACCTGAAGATCTTCCACCGCTTCAACGAGCTGATTGAAGCGAACTACCGTCAGCACTGGCCGTTGTCCCACTATGCCGAAGGCGTGGGTGTCACCGAGGCGCGCCTCAACGACGTGTGCCGGCGCATCGCCGACTTGCCGTCCAAGCGCCTGATCCAGGAACGGCTGATGCAGGAGGCGCGGCGCCTGTTGCTGTACACCGGCAGTTCGGCCAATGAAATCTGTTTTGCGCTGGGGTTCAAGGACCCGGCCTATTTCAGCCGGTTCTTCCAACGCTATGCGCAGATGACCCCGGGTGAATACCGGCAGCGGCAGGTGGGGGCAACGGAGTAAGGCCGTGCACGCGAGGCGCTGGCCTGTACCCGCCACCCTCCTGGTGGACGTCGCTGGTTCGCACCGCCCAGTGTCAGGCCTTACCACAGCGCCACCGTGTACCCGATGATCACGCGGTTCTCGTCGATCGCCGTGCTCAACCCGTTACCCGACCGAAACGCCGCGTTGCGCCAGCGCACGGTCACATTCTTCAATGGGCCGCTTTGCACCGTGTAGGCCAGGTCCGTGTCGCGTTCCCGTTCGCGGTCGTCGTCCACGGCGCTGGTATGCACATGACGGCCATCGACATAACGGGTCATGAAGGTCAGCCCGGGTATGCCCAGCGCGGCGAAGTTGTAGTCGTAGCGTGCCTGCCAGGCATCGGTGCCGGCCTTGGTGAACGGGCTGATGGTCACCAGGTTGATGGAGTAGGGGTCGAGCCCCGGGTAGGCGAAGTCGCCGTCACCGGACAGGTTCTGGTAGCCGATGCCGAGTGCGTGTGGGCCCCTGTTCAGCGTGACCATACCGTTGAAGAAACGGTTGTCGATGCGCCCACCGTCGACGCGGCTGGCCCCCCGATAGTCTTCATTGCCCTGCTCGCGGGTGGTGAAATAGCGCAGGTCGCTGCGCAGCTTCACGGTTTCACCCAGAGGCAGGTCGTGCACCAGCCCGATGAAGTGCTGGCGATAAATGTCTTCCATCCGGGCGTAGTAATAACTGGCGGCCAGGCCAGGGGTGAGCCGGTAGGTACCACCTGCCAGGTCCAGATGGGCACTGCGTACCCCGCCGTAGCTCATGTCGTCGGTGCTGGAGGAATCACGCAGGTTCTGCCGGGTCAGGCGTGCGGCATTGAGGGTCAGGCCTGCGATGTCCTGGGAGGTCAGCAGCTCGCCGCTGTAGGTGGACGGCAGCAAGCGCACGTCGTTGTAAGCGGCAACTGGCAGTTGCGGCAGCAGGGTGCCGACCTTGAGCACCGTCTGGCTGACTTTGACCTTGGCGGTCACGCCCAGCTCGCTGAAGTCATTGGCCGGTTGGTTGCTGGCGCCGTAGGGCAGCAGCCCCGTGCCGCGATGGTCGGGGCTGGAGTCCAGCTTGACACCCAGTTCCCCCAAGGCGTCCAGGCCCAGGCCCACCGGGCCTTCGGTATAGCCCGACGTCATGCGCAGGATGAAACCCTGAGCCCATTCATCGGCCATGTTCTGGCTGGCGCCGGGTTGGCGGAAATCGCGGTTGAGGTAGAAATTGCGCAGTTCCAGGCTGGCTTTGCTGTCCTGGATGAAGTCGGCGTGGGCGGCCAGCGGTGCGAGCGCCGCGCACAGGCTGGCGCCCGCCGTGCGGCGAAACAGGCGTGGGGGCATGGGGCGATTCCTTTGTTATTGTTGTGAAATTCGCGATGGCCGGGTCAGGCGGGGTTGACCACCCGGGCTTCGGTGCGCAGCACCAGCAGGCTACCCAGGGCAATGAACAGCGCCAGTACGTACAGCGCCAGGCTCGTGCTGTGGGTGGTGTCGCGCATCCAGCCGATCAGGTAAGGCGCCAGGAATGACGCGATGCTGCCGAACGAGCTGATCATGGCGATGCCGGCTGCCTGGGTGTTGTTGGCCAGAAAGGCCGGTGGCAGTTGCCAGAACATCGGCAATGCGGCGCTGGCGCCCATGCCGGCGACCACCAGGCCCGTCATCACCAGGGGCGCGTGGCCGGGCGCGATGCCGGCCACGGCAATGCCCAGCGCCGACATCAGCAGCGGCACGCACAGGTGCCAGCGGCGTTCACGGCGGCGGTCCGAGGAGCGCCCGCAGCCAAGCATGAACAGGCAGCCGGCCAGGTACGGCACGGCGCTGAGCAGGCCCACCTGGCCATCGCTGCCGATGCCCGCGCCGTGTATCAGCGTCGGCATCCAGAAGGCCAGGGTGTTGACTGCCAGCATTACCGCGAAATAGATGGCGACCAGCAACCACACATGGCCATCGCGAACGATGCCACTCAGGGAGGTGATGGACTTGCGCTGTTCCTCTGCGTCCATTTGCGTGCGCAATTTGCGCTTCTGTTCGGCACTGAGCCAATTGACGCTTTCGAAGTGGTCGGGCAGGGCCTTGAGCACCACCAGGCCAAGCACCACCACCGGCAGCCCTTCGATCAGGAACATCCACTGCCAGCCACGCAGCCCACCCAGGTCATGAAAGCCCTGCAGAATGCCCCCCGACAGTGGCCCGCCAATGACCCCGGCCATGGGTACGGCAACGGCGAACAACGCGGTGACCTGGGCGCGCCGCCCTGCCGGGTACCAGCGGTTGAGCAGCACCAGTATGCCCGGGAAGAACCCGGCTTCAGCCATCCCCAGCAGCAGGCGCAGGGTATAGAACCCGGTGGCGCCCTCGACCCACAGCATGCTGGTGGACAGCAGGCCCCATACCACCATCAGAGTGGCGATCCAGCGTCGCGGGCCCACGCGGTCCAGGGCCATGTTGCTGGGCACACCGAACAGCGCGTAGGCGATGAAGAACAGCCCGGCGCCAAAGCCGTACACCGTGTCGCTGAAGTGCAGGTCGCTGCTCATCTGCATTTTGGCGAAGCCGATGTTGATACGGTCCAGGTGGGCGAACAGGTAGCACAGCAGCAACAGCGGCATCAGCCGCCAGGTGATCTGGGCATGGGTAGAACGGGCGGCGGCCGCGGGGGCCGTCGACGCAGAGGCGGCGGTGCGCATGAGGGCAGGTTCCATTTGTTGTTTTTGTTGATGGCCTGATCATGCGGGGCAGGGGCGCGGTGGGAAAATGCACTTTGCACAGAACCGCTTGCACTTTTCACATGGCCGATCGCGCGCTTTTTCCCCGGGCCATGAAAAGTGCAATCGGCAATCCGGAACGTGCATTTTCGCGGCACCGTGGCCCTCCCATACTCAAATGGCATTCATGAACGAACCTGCGCCGGCTGTGTTGTCTGCGGTGCTTTGCAGCGCAGCGCCAGGTCTTGGTCCTCCCCCAATAATAAACAGAGTGGAACCATGAAAAAGCCCAACCCCCTGCTCGAAGACCTGAAAGCCATACTGCCTGCGATTCACGCCAATGCCTTTGTCGCGGAACAAGACCGCAGCGTACCCGCCGAAAACATCGCCTTGCTGAAAAGCATCGGCCTGCACCGCGCGTTCCTGCCGAAGAAGTTCGGCGGCATGGAAATATCGTTGCCGCAGTTCGCCGACTGCATCGCCCTGCTGGCGGGGGCCTGCGCCAGCACCGCGTGGGCCATGAGCCTGTTGTGTACCCATAGCCACCAGTTGGCGATGTTTCCCGCCAGGTTGCAGGAAGAAATCTGGGGGCAAGACTGCGACGCTACCGCCAGCAGCAGCATCGCGCCGTTCGGGCGCACCGAAGAAGTGGAGGGCGGGGTGCGCTTCAGTGGCGAGATGGGCTGGAGCAGTGGTTGTGATCATGCCGAATGGGCCATCGTCGGGTTCCGTCGAAAGAACGCCGAAGGCGCTCAAGACTATTGCTTCGCCGTGCTGCCGCGCAGCGACTACGAGATTCGTGATGACTGGTACGCCGTGGGCATGCGGGGCAGCGGCAGCAAGACACTGGTCGTCGATAACGCCTTCGTCCCCGAACACCGCATCCAGAAAGCCAAGGACATGATGGAAGGCAAGTCCGCAGGGTTTGGCCTGTACCCCGACAGCAAGATTTTCTATTCGCCGTATCGGCCCTATTTCGCCAGTGGTTTCTCCACTGTCAGCCTCGGCATTGCCGAGCGCATGCTGGAAGTGTTCCGCGAGAAAACCCGCAACCGGGTACGTGCCTACACCGGTGCCGCGGTAGGTGCGGCAACGCCGGCGCTGATGCGCCTGGCCGAGTCCACCCACCAGGTGGCGGCCGCCCGGGCCTTCCTGGAAAAAACCTGGCAAGAGCACGCCGAGCACGGTGAGGGCCACCGTTACCCGAGCCGCGAGACCCTGGCCTTCTGGCGCACCAACCAGGGCTACGCCACCAAGATGTGCATCCAGGCCGTGGACCGCTTGATGGAAGCCGCGGGCGGTGGTGCCTGGTTCGACACCAACGAGCTGCAGCGCCTGTTTCGCGACGCCCACCTGACGGGCGCCCACGCGTACACCGACTACGACGTGTGCGCACAGATTCTGGGCCGTGAACTGATGGGCCTGGAGCCTGACCCGAGCATGGTCTGACCCGCCGCCCCACAGGCTTTGTCCATCACCACCATCATGGCCGGCGACGTGCGCCGGCCCGGGAGTCCCGCATGTCCTGCGAATTCGATACCCGCGCGTTTCGCCGCGCTCTTGGCAACTTCGCCACTGGCGTTACCGTGGTCACCGCCGCCGCCCCTGACGGGCGCAAGGTGGGCGTGACCGCGAACAGCTTCAACTCGGTGTCCCTGGACCCGCCCCTGGTGCTGTGGAGCATCGACAAGCGCTCGAGCAGTCACGAGGTGTTCGAACAGGCCAGCCACTTCGCCGTCAACATCCTGGCCGCCGACCAGATCGCCCTCTCCAACAACTTTGCCCGGCCCAGGGAGGACCGTTTCGCTGAGGTGGAATTCGAGCCGGGGGAGGGAGGCGCACCGGTGTTCGCCGACTGCTCGGCGCGTTTTCACTGCGAGAAGTATCAGCAGCTGGATGGCGGCGACCATTGGATCATGATCGGCAGGGTGGTGCAGTTCGATGACTTCGGGCGGTCGCCGTTGTTGTATCACCAGGGGGGGTATTCGAGGGTGTTGCCGCATACGCAGGTAGGGTAGGGGCTAGTCGGTGCATGGCGTGAGGTCGTGTCGGGGCGGCCAGGTGCTTGGCTTTGGGTTTTCTGGCGCTCTCGAGATCGAGCGCCGGAAAGCCCAAAGCCACCCCCCCGCCTCACCCAAACGTGATCCGCCCCGCATACCCCTCACCCTCCACCCGCCGCCGATATTCATGCGGCGTGGCGCTCACCAGCCGCTTGAAGTCCCGCAGGAAATGCGACTGGTCGGTGAACCCCAGCTCCAGCGCCAGGTCGCAATACGCTGTTTCCCGTACAGCCCCCAGGGCATCCAGTGCCGCCTGGCAGCGGATGATTCGGCAGAAGGTCTTGGGGCTCATGCCGGTGTCCTGGCTGAATAGCCGGTGGATGGTGCGGCTGGTATAGCCGCTCAGCGCCTCCAGTTCCTGCACGCGAATGTCCCCGCGGCGTTGCAGGGCCTTCTCGATCACCATGGCCGTCACCTGGGACGTTCTGCCCATCAGGCTCGGTGCCAGGTGGTCCGTGAACAGGCTGATCTGCTCGCCCAGGGCCTGGCTCTGCACGATGCGTTCGAAGATCCCGCGCGCGAAGGGCGTCGCTTCCAGCAGGTCCAGTTCGTGCTCGGTCAGTTCCTCGGCGAGCACGTTGATGAACCCGGGTATGACGCCCGGCGTGAAGCGCACGCCGAAGTAGTGGTGGTTGCGTTGCATCGTCACCGGCTGCGCCTGCAACGGCGTGCCGCAGATGCGTGCGGTGGGCGCGGTGGCGTCGCAGTCGAAGATGATGTCGACACACCCGTCTGGCACCGCCACCAGCGCCTCGGCCGTGTGCGCCACATCGAACGCATAGAAATGGGCAACGGCGGGGTGCGTCGACGCCGTCACCGCGTAGCGCGACGAATTGAGCACGAACCAGGGCTGCGCATACGCGGACCGAGGCTGGGCCAGGCGGGTGGAAGCGGACATGGGCGAACCTGCAAGTGGCTGCTTTTACGTGCTTTTCCAGAAGCAAGAATCGCGCCGGTAACACCCGTGCCGGCATGTCCGAATTTTACAATACCCCCCTTCGGCACCTGCAGATACTCACCTCGGAATCAAGGCTAACCCTTGCGTTGCAACGGTCTAAAAGGTGAGAAAAGCAATGTCCACTACTACCAGGATCGATTTCATCTACTTGTCCGAGCAGGACATGATTCGTGCCGGCGTCACCGACATGCCGGCCTGCGTCGACACCATGGAAGAGATGTTCGGGCTGTTGTATCAAGGCGATTACCGCATGGCCGGGCCGAACAACGACTCCCATGGCGCCATGGTGACCTTCCCGCATAACTCACCCTTCCCCAACATGCCCAAGCCCACCGCGGACCGCCGCATGATGGCGATGCCGGCCTACCTGGGCGGCAGTTTCTGCACGGCGGGCGTCAAGTGGTACGGCTCCAACGTCGCCAACCGCGAGAAAGGGCTGCCGCGTTCGATCCTGATGTTCACCCTCAACGACCCGGACACCGGCGCGCCCCTGGCGCACATGTCGGCCAACCTGTTGTCCGCCTATCGCACCGGGGCTATTCCCGGCGTGGGTGCGCGCCACCTGGCGCGCAAAGACTCGAAAGTCATCGGCCTGCTGGGCCCTGGTGTAATGGGCAAGACCACCGTCGCAGCGTTCATCGCCGTGTGCCCGCTGATCGATACCATCAAGGTCAAGGGCCGTGGCCAGAAAAGCCTCGACGATTTCATCACCTGGGTGAAGGTCACCTACCCGCAAGTCACCACGGTGCAGGTCGTCGACACGCTGGAGGACGTGGTACGCGGCTCCGACCTTGTTACTTATTGTAGCTCCGGGGCCGTGGGCGACCCCACTGCCTACCCCATCGTCAAGCGCGAGTGGGTCAAGCCCGGCGCCTTCCTGGCCATGCCCGCTTCCTGCAGCCTGGACGCAGCCATGGAACAGCCAGACGTGCGCAAGGTGCTGGATAACACCGGCCTCTACCAAGCCTGGTACGAGGAGCTACCCAAGCCTGCGCACCACTGCGTGCCCGTGATTGGCGTGCGCTTCATGGACATGATCGCCGAAGGCACGTTGCGCCCCGAGAACCTTGAAGACATCGGCAAGATCATCGCCGGCGACGGCCCGGGCCGGCGCAACGACGAGGAAATCATCATCATGTCGGTGGGGGGCATGCCGGTGGAAGACGTGGCCTGGGGCACCGTTGTGTACCGCAAGGCACTGGAACAGGGCATCGGCGTGAAACTGAACCTGTGGGAAACCCCGGTGCTGAGCTGATGCGTGCCCACAGGCCGCTCTGCTTCTTCTCTTACCCCTGAAAAGGCAACACCCATGACTGACATCATCAAGCTCAAGACCGGTTCCGTGTTCGAAGAAAAGGCCAGCTACTCGCGCCTGGTGGCCGTGGACAACTGGATCTACGTTTCCAACACCGCCGGCCGCAACCCCCACACCAAGCTGATTCCCGAGGACGTGCTGGAACAGGCCCACCAGGTGTTCGCCAACATCGAGGCGGCCTTGACAGCGGTGGACGCCAGCCTGGCGGACGTGGTGTGTTCGCGGGTATTCATCCAGAACCCCGAGGATGTGCCCGCGGTGATGGAACTGATCGGCGTCAAGTTCCGCGGTATCGACCCGGCCTGCACCGCCACCTGCCCCCCATTGGGTTCCACGGTCTACAAGGTGGAGCTGGAGGTCACGGCCTACCGCGGTGCCTCGCGCGCCACTGTGCAGACCCTCACCCTGGGCCAGTAACGCCCACGGTTTTCTCCCTTCGCCCAACGAGTCCCTGATATGGCCCCCACCATCGAGCCCGTGCACACGTCCGCGCCACTGCCTGCCACCACCTCGGTGGTGATCATCGGCGGTGGTATCATCGGTTTGACCGCCGCCCTGACCCTGGCTGAACGCAACATCCCCGTGGTGGTGCTGGAGAAGGGCCGTATCGCCGGCGAGCAGTCGTCGCGCAACCTGGGCTGGGTGCGCAAGACCAGCCGCCACGCCGAGGATATCCCCCTGGCGCTGGCGGCTGATCGGCTGTGGGCGCGGATGCCGGAACGGGTCGGCAGTGATGTCGGCTACCGCCAGGCCGGCATCATGTTCGTGGCACGTACCGAGGCACAGATGGCCATGCACGCTGGCTGGTTGCAGTCGGTGGCGCACCTGTCACTGGATTCGCGCCTGCTGGGCAAGCGCGAGATCGACGCCCTGGTGCCGGGCGGGCAAGGCCAGTGGGCAGGGGGCATCTACACCGCGTCGGACGCCCGCGCCGAACCGACCCTGGCCAGCAGCGCCATCGCCCGCGCGGCGATGGCCAAAGGCGTGGTGATCGTCGAGCAGTGTGCCGTGCGTACGTTGCAACTGGCGGCGGGCAACGTCTGCGGGGTGGTCACCGAACACGGTGAAATCCGCTGTGAGCAGGTGGTGTTGGCGGGCGGGTTGTGGTCGCGCCGCTTCCTGGGCAACCACGGTGTATCACTGCCAACGCTGCCGTTGACGTGCTCGGTCTTGCGCACCCAACCGATGGTGGGGCCGACCGATATCGCCGTGGGGGCACCGGACTTCTCCTTTCGCAAACACAAGGACGGTGGTTTCATCATCACCCAGCGCGGCAAGCTGGATGCCTTCCTCACGCTGGACCACCTGTTGCTCGGTACGCAATACCTGCCGCAACTGCGGGCTCAGCGCGACTTCCTGAACGTTTCCCTGGGCCGCCATTTCCTTAGGGACCTGGGCCTCGCCCGGCGTTGGAAAGCCGACCGGGTGAGCCCCTTCGAGCGCGTGCGGGTGCAGGACCCGTGTGCCAATGAACGGCTGAACAACGACGCCCTGAACAACCTAAAGGCCGCCTGGCCGGCGTTCGCGCAAGCACAGGTTGCCCAGAGTTGGGCCGGTACCATCGACGTGACCCCGGATTCAAATCCGGTGATCGGGCCGGTGGCGCAGATTCCGGGACTGACCCTGGCCACTGGGTTTTCCGGTCACGGTTTCGGCACCTCGCCAGCGGCGGGGCACCTGGCGGCGGACCTGGTCAGTGGCCATGCCCCTATCATTGATCCGACGCCTTACCGGTTCGAACGCTTCGCCCTGTGAGCGCTTGGCTTTAATTCAATGGAACGCTCACGCCCGACCCCAGTCAGTTGAATATACCGTGCTGAAACGATTCAACTAGCCAGGGAGATCCATGATGACCTACTCACCCGACCGCCACACCATCGCCCCGCAGCATCAGGACCGCAGCCCCGGCTCGGAACGGGCCCTGGAACCCGCTGCCGAGCACATTCGCCCGGACTACAAGGGCTCGGGCAAGCTCAAGGGTAAGCGGGCGCTGGTCACAGGCGGTGACAGTGGCATCGGCCGTGCCGCAGCGCTGCATTTCGCTCGCGAGGGCGCGGAGGTGGCGATCCTCTACCTGCCCGTGGAGCAGGAGGACGCCGACGATGCCGTGCGCCTGATCGAAGCCGAGGGCGTGAGGGCGCTTGCTATCGCGGGTGACATCGCCGAGCGGGCGGTGTGCGACGCCGCCATCGAACAGGTGGTGGCGACGTTCGGCGGTATTGATATTCTGGTCAACAACGCGGCCCACATGCAGGGGGAAGAGGACTTCACCGACACCACGGACGAATCCTGGCTGCGCCACTTCAACGTCAACGTGCACGGTGCGTTTTACCTGACCCGCGCGGCGCTGAAGCACATGAGTGCCGGTGCTTCGATCATCCAGACCACCAGCGTCAATGCCTTTGCCGGTGCGCGCGTGGTCACTGCCTATTCCGCCACCAAGGCTGCGCTGGCAGGCTTCACCCGGGCGCTCGCGTTGCAGGTGGCCGAGCAGGGCATCCGCGTCAACGAGGTGGCCCCCGGGCCCATCTGGACGCCGATCCAGCCTCAGGGGTGGCCGGCCGAGCAGGTGCCGCACCTGGGCGACAACACGGCAATGGGGCGCATGGGCCATCCCTCGGAGCTGGGCGCCGCTTATGTCTACCTGGCCAGCGATGACTCGTCCTATGTCACGGGCCAGACTCTTCACGTCAACGGCGGGATGATCGTCAATGGCTGACCATGGCGCGTTATCGAATGCGGCCACTGAAGGCTGGCGCGTCAGCGCCCGCCATCGCCGTTGGCTGGAGCATCAAGGCCAGCGACTGCTGGATTTCTCCAAGCACAGTGTGGTGCCTGATGGCTTTGCCGCGCTGGATACCCGTGGTGAATTGCCCGCCCATGCCCAGGCACAGGTGATCATCACCGCACGCATGACCCACGCTTATGCCTTGGCCGCGTTGCAAGGCCTGCCAGGCTCGACACCGCTGGTGGATCATGGCCTCAAGGCCCTGGCGGGCCCGCTCAAGGACCACGCCCATGGCGGCTGGGACGATGGCAGTGGGCGCAAGATGGCGTATGCCCACGCCTTCGTCGCCCTGGCCGCGGCCACCGCGACCATTGCCGGCCGCCCCGGTGCGCGCGAGTTGCTGAGCGATGTCACCGCGATCATCGAGCGGCATTTCTGGTCGCAGGAGGAAGGCGTGCAGCGCGACAGCTTTGCCCTCGACTGGTCCGACGAGGAAGACTACCGCGGCGCCAACAGCAACATGCACAGCGTCGAAGCGTTCATGACCATCGCTGACGCCCTTGACCAGCCCGTGTGGCGCACGCGGGCCTTGCGCATCTGCGAGCGTTTCATTCACCAGATCGCCTCGGCCCACGACTTCTGTGTGGTGGAGCATTTCGACCGTCAGTGGCGCATCCTGCACGAGTATCACCACGACCAACCTGATCACGACCTGCGCCCCTACGGAATGACCCCGGGCCATTTCGTCGAATGGGCGCACCTGTTGCTTAAGCTCGAAGCCGCGCTGGCGGGGGCAGCGGTGCCAGCACCCGACTGGCTGGCCGAGCACGCGGCCAAGCTGTTCGAGGCGGGCGTGGCCTATGGCTGGGCGGCCGACGGTGCGCCAGGGCTGGTGTACACCATCGGCTGGGACCGCAAGCCGCACATGCGCCACCGCGTGCACTGGGCCCACGCCGAAGCCATCACTGCCGCCAGTGCCTTGCTGGACCGCACCGGGCGCCAGGAATACGAGCAGTGGTACCAGACGTTCTGGGACTACCTGGACCTGTACCTGATCGACCGTGACAACGGGTCATGGCACAACGAACTGGATGAATACAACCGGCCCAAGGAGCAGGTGTACCAGGGCAAGGCGGACCTTTACCACGCGTACCAGGCTACGTTGACGCCCCTGCTGCCGCTGGCGCCTTGCCTGGCTGAGTCGATCAGGCAGGGTGTAAAGGCTTTTTCTTAGCAGCCTGGGGGCGTTGACCTGGCTTTGCGGTTGGGCAGGCCCATCAATGGGGAAACAGCGCAACCGCAAAGCACAGGACAATAACCGTGGCGACGAGTACGTTGATATTCATGGGGCTCTTCAAATAACCAGGGGTAGACGGATCATCGGTGTCAGTTGCATGCCCGCGAGCAAAGCAGGTATTCAAGTGAGGCCTTGTCGTTTCACGGGGATAGCCTCGCGGGGGGGTGGCAGCACGGGTGCGCTGCCATGGAATCGGGGCGGGTTCGCAAGGGGGGACGGCTCCGACGCAAGGACCGGCCTGGCTCGCGCAAGCCCTTGGCGGCCCACCCAGTAGCGGGGCGCGTTCACGGTGGCGAGATGGCTGGCAAGCTGGTGCGGAAGTTGACCTTTGAGTAATTCGATCCAGGCGCTGATCTTGGCGTCCAGGAACTTCCTCGACGAGTACACCGCATACACGTTACGCGGGTGCAGTTGGTAGTCCGGCAGTATCCTCACCAGGCTGCCCTGGACGAACGCCGGTGCGGCGACAAAACTGGGCAGCACGCAGATTCCCATCCCGGCGGCGGCCGTGAAGGCCAGCGCTTGCGAATGGTTGACCTTGAACGTGTCACCCGGGTCGACCACCACCTCGCCGTTCGGGCTGTCGAAACTCCAGCTGTCGGGAAACATCGAGTCGGTCAACCGCAGGCACGTGTGATGCCGCAAGTCGGCCGGCACGATGGGGGTCCCGTTTGCGGCCAGGTAAGCGGGGGAGGCACAGACGACGCTGCGGAAACTGGCCAGCCGCTGGCCTACCAGCTCGGAATTGGGCAACGCACTGGACAGGGTGATGAGCACATCGAAGTGGTCATCGATCAAGTGCGCCGGTTGGCGCCCCAGTGTCAGGTCCAGGTGCGCCTGAGGCCAGAGCCTGGAGTACTCGACGGCCAGCGGCAACAGGCATTCGAGCCCGAACTCGGTGACTGAGTGCACCCGCAGGCAACCCTGGGGTTGCAGGCAGGAGGCGCTGGCCTCGCTGCCGGCCTCCTCGACCCTGGCCAGGATGTCGCGGCACGACTGCAGGTACCGGGTGCCCACTTCGGTCAGGGACTGGCTGCGCGTAGTGCGTTGCAGCAGCCGGGCCTTCACCGACGCTTCCAGGTCCGCTATCGAGCGCGAGATATGGGCGGTCGAGACGTTCAGGGAACGGGCGGCAGCGGTAAAGCTGCCAGTCTCGACCACACGGACAAACACACGCATTGCCTGGAAAAGATCCATAGCGCTTCCTGTCCTTGATCAGCCCTTGGGCCAACCGCCGCCCAGCGCCCGGTACAGCCGCACGCGGTCGAGGGCGGCCTGGGTGGCGCTGTCCACCAGGTCACTCTGGGTTTTCAGCAGCGCCCGTTGCACGCCCAGCACGTTGATGAAGTCCACGGCACCCTGGGTGTAACGGTCCCGCGCGGTGCTCAGGGCAATGGTGTTCTGGTGCACGGCTTCGGACAGCGCGGTGTAGTGCTGTTTTTCCGCCGAGTAGTCGGTCATCGCATCGTCGACTTCATGCCACGCCCCCAGCACCACGCGCTGGTAGTCGATGGCCGCCTGTTGCTCCTGGCGTTTGCGCAGGGCCAGGGTGCCGGTCAGCCGGCCGCCCTGGAAGATGGGCAGGTACAGGCTCGGGCCGTAGGACCAGGTGCGGGAGTTCCAGTCACCGAAATGGGAACCGTCCAGGGCTTGCGAGCCGATGCTGGCGCCCAGGCTGATGCGCGGGTAGAAGTCGGCCTTGGCCACGCCGATGGCCGCGGTGGCGCGGTGCAGGGCGGCTTCGCTGGCCTGGATGTCAGGGCGTCGCTGCGCCAGTTCCGACGGCAGGCCAACGGGTACGTCGGGGGCTGGATCAGGAATGGGCCGGGGGTCGATCAGCTGCGCGTGCAGCGCACGTGGCGCCTGGCCCAGCAGGAAGCTCAAGGCGTTGATCAGCCGGTCCTGCTCAGCGCTCAGCACCGGCAGCACCGCCTCAATGGTCGACACCTGGGCGGCGGAGTTGGCGGTGTCGAGGTTGGTGGTCACGCCGTTTTCAAAGCGCGTCTGGGTCAGTTGATTGCTTTGCCGGGCGATTTCCAGGTTTTGCCGGGCGACCGCCAACTTGGCCTGTACACCGCGCAGTTGGATGTAGTCAGTCGCCGTTTCGGCCGCGATGCTCAACAGCACGCCATCACGCTGGGCCTGGGTCAGCTCGACTTCGGCGTCGGCCGCCTCGACGCTGCGACGCACATGGCCCCACAGGTCGACTTCCCAGCTGGCGTCGACGGCGCTGCTCCACAGCTCGAAGGGGGCCTTGCCGTCCAGGTTGGACTCGTCCAGCACACCGACCGAGCTGTTGCGGGCGCGCTTGTAGGCACCCGTCGCACTGACCCCTGGCAGTTGTTCGCTACCGGTCACCTGGCGCAGCAGCCGGCTCTGTTCCAGGCGATTGCTGGCCGTGCGCACATCGAAATTGGTGCGCGTGGCCTGTTCCACCAGGGCGGTCAGTTGCGGGTCGCCCAGTTGCTGCCACCACTGGTGGTCGGCAGGGCCGTTCAGGGTCGAGCCGCGCTGCACGCTGTCCTGCCAGGTGGCCGGCAATTGCGCGTGGGGGGGCTGAAAGTCCGGGCCCACGGAGCAGGCGCCCAGGCTGGCCAGGGCCAGAAAGAGAAGGGAGCGCTTCATGATCAGTGCCCCTTCGCGGTGTCGACGCTGGCGACCACCGACATGCCGATGCGCAGGCGGTCCAGGTCAGGCTGGTCCTGGTCGAAGATGATCTTCACCGGAATGCGTTGCACCACCTTGGTGAAATTACCGGTGGCATTGTCCGGGGCGATTTCGGAGAACGATACTCCGGTCGCCGGTGCGACGCTGTCGATGTGGCCTTTGAAGCTGTGGTCGGGGACGCTGTCGACGTGCAGATCTACCTGCTGGTGCGCAGTCATGCGGGCCAGTTGGGTTTCGCGGAAGTTGGCCACTACAAAGGCCTCGTGCAGCGGCACCACGGCCATCAGTGGTTGCCCCTGGGCCACGTAGGCGCCGACACGCACGGAGCGTTGGCCGACCATGCCGTCCTGGGGGGCGGTGATTTTGGTGTAGGACAGGTTCAGGTCTGCCTGCTCCAGTGCGGCCTGGTCCTTGGCCAGGTCTGCCTTGGCCACTTCCAGCTGGGCCTTGAGCACGTCCAGGGTCTTGGTGGCAGCCACGCGCGACGCTTCATCGCGGTCACGCGAGGCTTGCCAGCCCAGCAGGTCGGCTTCGGCTTTCTGGCGTTCCTGCTGGGTGCCGGCACCGGCATTGGACAGGTTCAGGTAGCGCTGGGCATTGGCCTGGGCGAACTTCAGCGAGGCGGCGGTGGCGCGCGTGGTGGCCGCGGCCTGATCGATGACGGCGGCCTGGCGTTCGATGCCGGCCTGCAGGTTCTGCAGTTGGGCCTTGGCCGCCAGCACGTTGGCCGCGGCGGCTGCCTGGGCAACCAGGAAGTCGCGGTCGTCGAGCTGCGCCAGCAGGTCGCCGGCCTTGACCGGCTGGTTGTCTTCCACCACCACCTTGGTGATCTGGCCGGCGACACGAGGGGCGATCAATACCGAGTCCGCCCTGACGTAGGCGTCATCGGTGTGTTGGATGTCGCTGCTGCTGAGCACCTGGTAGCCGGTGTAGATCACGCAGACGGCGACGGCGGTGCAGATCAGGCTGAGGGCGGTTCTATGTTGTTTCATGGCGATACCGGGGGTTGCGGTGGATAGGCGCGCTTGGGCAGGGTCAGAAGAACGACAAGCAAAATGGCGACGATGGCCAGCAGTGCCAGGAAGGCATCGCTGAAACTCAGCACGTACGCTTGTTCGCGCACACGCTGGGCCACCGAGGCCAGGGTGTTTCCGGGAAACAGTGGGCTCAGTGCCTGGTAGTGGGTGCCCAGGCTGTCGAGCAGCGTGTTGGAGTGCAGGTGCTCACGGTGAGTGACGAAGTTCTCCAGGGCCGATGAGCCCACCACGGAGAAAAGGCCGCGCATGGTGTTGACCATCGAGGAAGCGAACGGCCCCTCCATGGGCGCGATCACGCCGGTGGCGTTCATCAGCAGCGGTACCACGATCATCGGCTGGGCGAAGGCGTGAATGATCTGCAGCAGATAGAAGTCATCCCGAATCCAGTCGGTGGTCAGCATCGAGCCGCCCACGCACGCCACGGCCATCAGCAGCAGGCCGCTACCCATCACGTAGCGCGAGTCCACCCAGTTGCGGTTGATGACGAAGGCCACCAGGGGCGCCAACAGCAGCTGCGGAAGGGCGATCAGCAGCGCGGTCGGCATGGTTTGCAGGTAGCGGTAACCTTTGATCTCTGTCAGGTACAGCGACGGAATGGCGCCACCGGCCATGGACAGCAGCAGGAACAGGCAGAGCGTGATGATGCCGAAGGCGAAGTTGCGACGTTCCAGCAACTGCAACTTGAACAGCGGCAGCGGGTGGAACCATTCGTTGACGAGGAACAGCGGCAGGCATACGGCGGCACCCAGCAACAGCAAGGCAATCAACGGCGAGTTGAGCCAGTCCAGGCGCTCACCCTGGGTCAAGGCCACCACCAGCATGGAAATGCCGCCCACGCCCAGCAGGACGCCGCGCCAGTCCAGCTGTTTGAAGCGCTCCAGGCGCAGGGGGTCCTGAGGCAACCCGTAGGCGATCAAACCCGCGCCAATCAGGCAACTGGGCACGATCTGCCAGAACACCATTCGCCAGTCGCCGCCCTCGGTCCAGAGTGCGGCCAGCGGGGTGGCGAGGTTAGGGCCGAAGGTGGCGGTCAACGCGTACGCAGACAAGCCGTAGAGCTTGATATGCCAAGGCAGAAAGCGCAGCGCCGCGGTCATCAGCAGGGGCGGCAACGCGCCGCCGGCCAGGCCCTGCAGCACCCGCAGGGTCACCAGGCTTTCGAAGTTGGGCGCGAACGGTATCATGATCCCGAACGCGGTAAAGGCGCAGGTGACCACAATGGCATAGCGGCGAATGGAAAACGTCATGGCCAGCCAGGGCGACAGCAGCATGGCGCTGACTTCCGCAGCGGCATACGCTGAACTGATCCAGGTACCCTCGTCATGGCCCAGGCCATAGATACCGAGGATATCGACCAGCACCGTGTCGGTGACGCGATCATTGATGCCTGAAGTGAGGGCGGCGAACAAAACGCCGACCAGGCCCAAGGCAAGTCGCCAGCCGAAGGGAGCTGGCACGGGAGGGGGGGTAGGGGCTGACAAAGAAGTTCCTGCTATGGCACAAGGCGTCTTAACCTGAATAGTGATACACTGTACTGACTGATGGTACATAAGGCAAGTCAATGACCAACTCTGATTGTGATCGTGGTGGCGTGCAGGTCATCGCTCGGGCGGCGGCCATTCTGCGCAGCCTGGAAAACGAACCGGCGGGCTTGAGCCTGGGGGCCATCGCCAAGAAAAGCGGCTTGCCGCGCTCCACCGTGCAGCGTCTGGTGGACGCGCTGGCGCACGAGGAACTGCTGGAAGTGCATGGCCGGGGCGGCGTGTGCCTGGGGCCGGCGTTCATGCGCCTGGCGTCCCACAGCCACGTGGACATTACCCAGAAAGCCAGGCCTTACCTGGAAGAGTTGTCGCGCGTCACCGGCGAAACGGCCGTGCTGATGGGGGCCAGTGGTTCAGAACTGATGATTCTGCACTCGGTGGTGTCCCCCCATGCGTTGCGGGTGTCACCGGTGGCGGGCAACTTCCTGAATATCCACGCCACCGCGGGTGGCAAGGTGCTGCTGGCGGCGATGGACGACAGTGCGGTGGCCCGCATGCTGGGTACCGAACTCTTGCCGCTGACGGCCAAGACAGCGACGATCGAGCAATTGCGCAAGCAGTTGGAGGATATCCGCCAAGGTGGCTTCGCTTCCGATTTCGATGAGCACACCATTGGTGTCGGTGCCCTCGCCATCGGCTTGCAGACGCCCCAAGGCCATTACGCCATTGATGTGGTGGGGCCGGTGTGGCGCATGGAGCAGGACATCGACGGCATCAAGGCAGCCCTGCGCGCGTGCCGTGATGACTTGCTGGATGCCATGCGCAGCATCGCTTGAGGTCAATGCAGCCAGCGGTGGGGAACCGCCCATTGCTGAGCGCTGCATGAAGCTTCATTGAGCAATACTCAGTAATTCCGGGTTTCAGCAGCGGTAGACTTGGCCATGCCCTCACTGTCTGCACCGCCCCCGTAAGGAACCCGCCATGCAATTAAGCCGCGCCAACCTGGCGGACTTCGTGTATTTCCTGGCCATCGCGCGTCATCGGAGCTTCAGCCGCGCCAGCCAGGACGTCGGCATCAGTGCGTCCGCCCTGAGCCATGCCATCAAGGGGCTGGAGGCGCGGATCGGTGTCCGCCTGTTGAACCGCACCACGCGCAGCGTGACGCTGACGGCCGCGGGTGAGGAGTTGCAGAAGGTGATCAGCGCGCCCATGCAGAAGATGGATCAGGCCATGGACGTGCTCAACCGTTATCGGGATGAGCCCACGGGGCGTATCCGCTTGAACATGCTCAGCGACGCCGCGGACCTGTTGCTAGGGCCGGTGTTGCCGGTGTTCAACGATCGCTACCCGGAAATACAGATCGACCTGACCGCCACCAACCTGATCGTTGATGTCATCGGTACCGGCCACGATGCGGGTATCCGCTATGGCGGCACCGTTCCCGAGGACATGATTGCCCAGCGCCTTTCTCCGGACATCCGTTGGGTCGTGGTGGCCGCGGCGCAGTACCTTGAACGTTTCGGCGTACCGGCGCACCCGAACGACCTGCATCGCCATCGTTGCCTGCGGATTCGGTTGGGCAATGGCAACCTGTACGACTGGGAGTTCGAAAAAGACGGCGAAGAGATCGCGATCGCGGTGCCCGGCTTGATCACCATCGACGAAACCCGCGCCGGCCTGTCCCTGGTGCGGCAAGGGGCTGGCCTGATGTATGCCCCTGAACCCGCCGTGGCACCACTGCTGCAGGGCGGCGACGTGGTCACGGTGCTGGATGACTGGGCGAGCGTCGCCCCTGGTTTTCACCTGTACTACTCAAGCCATCGGCAGTTGCCCATGGGGCTGCGCTTGCTGATCGACCTGATTCGGGAATTGCGGCCGATGGGCTGAGGGGCAAACGCGCCGAGCCGTCACCGAGCGGCCTGGTAAAGCGGTGCGGTATGCCGGATAGACCACGGTGCTTCGTTCGCCAGCCAGCTGTGCTCCCACCCCCTGACACTGCGCGGTGCCTGTGACGCGGGGGTCCGCTACGGCCAAAAGCACATGAGGCATTGAGCGCTGCTCATCGATCAGCACCGTAGCCCGGCGGGCAGGGATTGTTGAGTGCTGCTCATCAGAACATCCAGGGTTTGCCCCGTATTCGTGCGTTGGCGCATTGATTAGGGTGGCCTCACTCATCGTGCACGCTCAGCCTCGCCTGTGGGCTGCGCGCAACGCCTTCATCCCATCCCCCTTGAACCGAGGAACCATCCATGAGCTTTTCATTCGTGAACCACGTCGCCCTGGTCACCGGCGGTGCATCGGGCATCGGCCTGGCGACTGCCAGGGCCTTCGCCCAGGCAGGCGCGTCGGTCGCCGTGGCGGACGTCAACGCCCAGGCGGCTCGCGCTGTCGCCGCGGCGTTGGTCGAGGCCGGCCATCAGGCCATCGGTATCGGCTGCGATGTGGCCGACGTCGACCAGGTTGAGGCGATGGTCAACGAGACGGTTGCTACCTTCGGCCGCCTGGACGCGGCGTTCAACAACGCTGGCATTCAGAACCTGCTGGCGGAAGTGGCGGATGCGACCGTCGAGGACTATGACCGGGTGATGTCGGTCAACCTGCGCGGCGTATGGAGCTGCATGAAGTTCGAGTTGCAACACATGCGTCGCCAAGGCAGTGGCGCCATCGTCAACTGCTCGTCGCTGGGTGGCCTGGTGGGCGGCGCAGAGCGTGCCAATTACCATGCGGCCAAGCACGGCGTGCTGGGCCTGACCAAGAGCGCGGCACTGGAAAACGCCGCCCGCAATATCCGCGTCAACGCGGTGTGCCCGGGGCTTATCTGGACGCCAATGGCCGATCAGATGGTGGCGGCGGGGCAAGGCGAGGCCCTGGAAGGCATGACCAGGGCCGTACCCATGGGCCGCCATGGCAAGCCCGAAGAAATCGCCGATGCCGTGCTATGGCTCAGCAGCACCTGCGCCAGCTACGTCACCGGCCAGTCCATTTCGGTGGATGGCGGTTTCGTCATGCGCTGATGCGCGACCCGACGACGCGATGCCCCGCAGCGCACGCAAGGCTGCGTCCCGGGCGCCGCACAGCGACCGGTGCACCGCTTTCATCCATCGCTTAAGGAACAGAGCCTCATGCCAGAATCCGTCACCTCCACGGCCCGCCACCTGCTGACGGTTGCCCTGGGCATTGTCATCGGGCTGGGCGGCCTGTTCATGCTCGCCGGCGGCAGCTACCTCATCACGCTGGGGGGCTCCTGGTACTTCGCCCTGGCCGGGCTTGGCATGAGCCTCAGTGGTGTTCTGTTGACACGCCAACGCCTTGTGGGCGCGCTCATTTACCTGGGCGTGTTCGTCGCGTCCCTGGCCTGGTCCGTGTGGGAGGTCGACCTGGAGTTCTGGCCGTTGTTTTCCCGGCTGTTCGCACTCGGCGTGTTGGCCATGCTGGTGCTGCTGGCAATGCCACGGTTACGCAGCGGCGCACGTGCGTTTCCCCCAGCCCTGGCCTACAGCGGTGCTGCCGTGGTGGCCGTGGGGCTGGCGCTGACGTTCCATGCTGCTTTGCAACCTCAACCGATCCAGACCGCCGAAGGGGCGCCGGCACCTGTGCCTGGCAATGCCGTGGGTGTTGTCGAGCCCGCCAGTGACTGGCGCTACTTCGGTCACACGCCGTCGGGCACCCGCCACGCCGTGCTGGGCTCGATCACCCCGCAGAACGTCGCTGGGCTCAAGCCTGCCTGGACCTACCGTACCGGTGAAATTCCGTCGGGCAGCCAGGGCCATGTGGTGACCCCGTTGCATGTGGACGGCATGCTCTATGGTTGCACCCAATCGAGCCAACTGTTCGCCCTGAATGCTGACACGGGCGAGGAAATCTGGCACCACGACCCCAAGGCCCAGGCCAATAGCGTCTACCCGCGCTGCCGAGGGGTGGGTTACTACCAGACGCCACCGGAGGCCGGGAGCGCCGCCTGTTCGCCACGCATCATTGCCACCACCGTGGATGCGCGCCTGGTGACAGTGGACGCCAAGACCGGTGAAGCGTGCCAGGGCTTCGGGGAGCAGGGTAGCGTGAGTCTGCGCCTGCGCATGGGCAGCCCTGATCAGGACCTGTACTTCCCTACCGCCGCACCGACCGTGGTGCGCAACCTGGTAGTGGTTGGCGGCCTGGTCTGGGATAACCAGAAAACCGGGGAGCCTTCCGGCGTGGTGCGGGCGTTTGATGCGCGTACCGGTGCCCTGGCCTGGGCCTGGGACCTGGGCAACCCGACGTTCACCCGCAGGCCGCCGCCAGGGCAGAGCTACACGCCGGGCACCCCCAACGTCTGGTCAACGCCGGCATTCGACGACGCCCTGGGCCTGATCTACTTGCCCACCGGTAATGCCACGCCGGATTTCTGGGGCGGCGAGCGCTCCGAGGCGGATGATCGCTATTCCTCTTCCATTGTCGCCCTGGACATTGCCACGGGCCGCGAGCGCTGGCACTTCCAGACCGTGCACCACGACCGCTGGGACTATGACGTGCCGTCGCAACCGGCGCTGTATGACGTGCCGGACGGGCACGGCGGGACGCTGCCCGCGTTGATCCAGACCACCAAGCGCGGGCAGATATTCATGCTCGACCGGCGCACCGGCACGCCCATCGCCCAGGTCGAGGAGCGCCCGGTACCCCAGGGTGGCGTAGCCGACGACCGCAGCTCAGTGACCCAGCCGTATTCGGTGGGCATGCCCGCGCTCGGCACCGAGCCGCTGAGCGAAAAACGCATGTGGGGCCTGACACCGCTGGACCAGCTGGTTTGCCGCATCGATTTTCGCAGGGCGCGCTACGAGGGTGAATTCACGCCCCCCAGCGAGCGCCTGACCCTGCAGTACCCCAGTTGGCTGGGCGGGATGAACTGGGGCTCGGTCTCCATTGCCGAGAACCTGGGCTACCTCATCGTCAACGACACCCGCGTGGCCATCTGGAACCGCATGATTGCGCGCGCAGCCTACGATGAGAAAACCCTGAGTGGCGGCGGCCACGAAGGCAATGCACCACAGGCGGGCACGCCGTGGGGGATCGAGCAGGGTCGCTTCCTGTCGCCGCTGGGCATCCCGTGCCAGCAACCGCCGTACGGCACTATCAGCGCCATCGACCTGGCAACGCGCACCGTCACCTGGTCAACCCCCCTGGGGACCACCGAGCAGACGGGGCCGCTGGGTATTGCCACGCACCTGCCGATGCCCATCGGCATGCCTACCCGGGGCGGTCCCATCACCACCTCAAGCGGCCTGGTGTTCATCGCCGCGTCCCAGGACTTCTACCTTCGCGCACTGGACGTGCGCACGGGCAAGGAGCTGTGGAAGGGGCGTTTGCCGGTGGGGGCCGAAGCCACGCCAATGACCTACGTATCACCCAGGACCGGGCGGCAGTACGTGGTGATCAGCGCGGGCGGCAACTCGGCGACCACGCAGAAGGGCGATTATGTGGTGGCGTACAGCCTGCCCCGGTAGCCATGGGCGGCGGGCTTACGACCCGCGGTAGGTGCTGAAGCCATAGGGGCTGAGCAACAGCGGGATGTGGTAATGCTGGTCGGTATTGCTGACCTTGAAGATCACCGGGATCTCTGGAAAGAATGTCTCGTGCCCAACACGCTGGTAGTAGTCCCCGGTCTTGAACACGACGCGGTATTCGCCCTGTTCGAAGGCGTGGCCTGCAGGGAACAGCTCGCCGATCCGGCCCTGCTCATTGGTGGTGCCATGGGCCAGCATCTGCCAGTTCTGGCCCACATGCTGCTCCAGGGTCACTTCAACACCAACGGAGGGTACGCCGGTTTCCAGGTTCAGCACATGCACGCTCAAGGGGTTGGCCGCCATGGCCATGCTCGACAGAGCGCCAAGGCCCAGGGCCAGGAGCGTCTTTTTCATTTTCACGGGTACTCCTTCAAGGGTGAGTGGCCAGGCCCAGGGCGCTGGCCGCGGTAGTTGCGCATTGCTCGTCCTGTTGGGCGCCACCGGCACCCGCCACGCCCAGGGCGCCAACCAGTTGCGCGCCTTCGAACAGCGGAATGCCGCCGCCCAGCAACAGCAATTCGCCCAGGGTGTTGAGGTTGGCGGCGTCCGGGTTATTGCGCGCCCGCTCGGCGAACAGCCGGGTCGGGGTTTTGGTGGACAGCGCGGTGTAAGCCTTGCGCCGTGCGGCGTCGGCGTTGTGCGGGCCTACGCCGTCGGCGCGCTGGGCCAGGATCGGGTTGCCGCCACGGTCCAGTACGCTGATGGCGGCCTGGCAGGGTGCGGCGTCCACCAGGCGGCGGGCGCTGGCCAGGTCCAGTTCCGGGTGCTGCGGCAGGGCAGCCTGGGCCTGCAGGGCGGTGAGCGCCGTAGCGCACAACAGCAGGGGTTTTAGCGGCATGGGAGGGCTCCTTTGGCAAGTGGCGCCACCTTAACCAGCGCCTGCGCACAGAACCCCGTCAGGCGGATTACAATTTTGTAATGGGCAAGCGCTTCGTACAGGCCTAGCCTATGCGCAGCTCAAACGAGGTGCGTGATGCATTTGCTGGTAGTGGAAGACGAAGCCAAGACGGCGCAATTTCTGGCCAAGGGCCTGGTTGAATCCGGGTTCAGCGTGGACGTGGCGCTCAACGGCCTGGACGGGCGGCATTTCATTGAGGAGCAGGCCTATGACCTGGTCATCCTCGATGTGATGTTGCCAGGCCTCAATGGTTGGCAGTTGCTCAAGTTGATTCGCCAGCGCGGCGACACCCCGGTGTTGTTCCTGACGGCCAAGGATGCCCTGGAAGACCGTGTGCGCGGTCTGGACCTGGGCGCCGATGATTACCTGGTCAAGCCGTTTGCGTTCGTGGAGCTGCTGGCGCGGGTGCGAACCCTGCTGCGTCGCGGCCCGGCACGGGAAATCGAGGTGTACCGCATCGCCGACCTGGAGCTGGATGTACTGCGCCGTCGGGTCAGCCGCGGTGGCCAGCGCATTGCCTTGACCAACAAGGAGTTCGCGCTGCTGCACTTGTTGGCCAGCCGCCGCGGCGAGGTGTTGTCACGTACCCTGATCGCGTCTCAGGTGTGGAACCTCAACTTCGATAGCGACACCAACATGGTTGAGGTCGCCGTGCGCCGCCTGCGCGCGAAGGTCGATGACCCTTACCTGCCCAAGCTCATCCATACGGTGCGTGGCGTTGGCTATCAGCTGGAAGCCGCCGATGAGTGAGCCGGCACGCGGGCCGTCGTTGGCGTGGCGGCTGGCGACGGCGTTCGCCCTGGTGTGCGCACTGGTGCTCGGGGTAGCGGGCATTTTTCTCTACCGCAGCCTGGAAAGCGAACTGGTCTACCGCGACGATCAGGCGTTGCTCGGGCGGCTGGAGCAGGTAAGGGCCCTTATCCAGGACAGCGACAGTCTCGACGCATTGCAGCAGCGGCCCCGGCTTTACCAGAACATGCTGGCCAACCAGGAGAGCTTGCTGCTGGTCAACCGTGCCGACGGTACCCCGGTGATCACCATCAACCCCTGGCAGCAGGCATTGCCGCCGCTGACGCCGATCGCCGAGCAGCGCAGCGCCCAGGCCAGCGACATCCAGCGCTGGCCCACGCTGATGCTGCTGGCCGGCGCCACCCAAGGCCCGCGGGGCGAGGCCCTGACGGTAGTGGTTGGCAAGCGCCTGGCCGAGCGCGAGGCCATGCTGGCCAGCTATCGACTGCGGGTATACCTGGCTGTCGGGCTGGGAGGCTTGCTGGCGTTTGCCCTGGGGTTGCTGCTGTTGCGTCGGGCACTGTGGCCGCTTCGGCACATGACCGAAACGGTGGCGGGCATCGACCTGCGCAGCCTGGGCCGCCGCCTGCAACTGCAAGCCATCCCGCGCGAGCTGCACGAGCCGGTGCAGGCCCTCAACGGCATGTTGGCGCGCCTGGACGAGAGTTTTCAGCGCCTGTCGCAATTCTCCGCCGACCTGGCCCATGAGATCCGCACCCCCTTGCATAACCTGCTGGGCAGCAACGGCCTGGCCTTGAATCAGCCGCGCAGCAGCGCTGAGTATCAGGAACTGCTGGCCTCCAACCTCGAAGAGTTCGAGCGCCTGAACCGGATGGTCGAAAACCTGCTGTTCCTGGCCCGTGCCGACCACGGCGAACGCCTGTTGAACAGGCAGCTCATCGAGTTGCACGACCTGGGTGAAGACCTGTGCGCCTATTTCGAAGCGCTGGCCGAAGACCGCGGGCTGCAATTGCAGAACCAGTTGCAGGGCAGCCTGCACGCGGATCTGCAGCTCGTGCAAAGGGCTCTGGCCAACCTGTTGGCCAATGCCGTGCGCCATGCCGCCGCGGGCAGCACCGTCATCCTCGGTGCAGCGCGCGGCCAGTTGTTCGTGAGCAACGAGGGCGAGCCCATTGGCGCGGCTCACGTGGGCAAACTGTTCGACCGGTTCTATCGGGTAGACCCGTCGCGCGCCGCGCCGGGTGACTCCGGTGGCCTTGGCCTGGCGATCGTGCGTTCGATCATGCACCTGCATGGCGGAACCGTTGATGTCAGCAGCGACGAGCACGCAACGGTCTTCAGCCTGGTGTTCGACACCGACGCGCCACGCAGCGGGCCCGGCCGCGCCCCAGGCGCCGCGTAGGGCCAGGCGCCCCGCCGAATGCCGAAGCGGCCTTGTGGCTGCCGCTACACACGCGGGGCCTGGTGTGCCGGCAGGCTCTTTTGCGTAGCCAGGCCCAGTAGCAGGGTCAAGCCGATTGCGGCGGCCAGGAGCGCTGTCACGCCCGGCCAGGCTGAATGCGCCCAGGCAATCCCGCCGCCCCAGCCCAACAGGGCGCCCCCTGCGTAGAAGGCCATGAAATACAGCGTCGAAGCCTGGGATTTGCCCGTGTGGGCATGGCGAGACACCGCCCCGTTCGCCACCGAGTGCGTCGCGAAATAGCCGACGGTAAACAGAATCAACCCCGCAAGAACGATCGCCAGGTAGGGCGCCAGCATCAGCACCGCCCCGGCCGCGCACAGCCCCAGCGACCCTATCGTCACCCGTTTCGAGCCGTGGTGGTCGGCGAGTTTGCCGGCCAGGGTCGACGCGTAGATGCCGGCCAGGTAGGTCAGGAACAGTGAGCCCGCGAGAGTGGGGCTCAGGTTGAAGGGGGCTTGGGTCAGCCGAAAGCCCAGGAAGTTGTAGACCATCACCAGGCTGCCCATCATGAAGAAACCTGTGACGTAGGCGCGCTGCAAGGCTCGATTCCCCACATGCCGACGATACGTTGCCAGCAGCGGTTTCAAACCAGTGCGCTGCGCCACGAAATGGCGCGAGCGCGGTAGCAGGTAGCTGAACAGCAGGGCCGAGACCACGCCCACCGCGCCGGTGGCGATCAGGCTGGCGCGCCAGCCCCAGGCGTCTGCCACGCAACCGGCCAGCACCCGGCCGAACATGCCGCCGATGGCAGCACCGCTCACGTAGACACCGGCCGCGTAGCCGGAGTCGGACAACGCGATCTCCTCGGCGATATACGCCATGGCTATCGCCGGCACCCCGCTGAAAGCAGCGCCTTGCAGGGCGCGGTAAAACAGAAAGGTATTCCAGCTATCAGCCGTTGCTGAAATGACGCAGACCACGCCAGACGTCAGCAAGGACGCCACCAGCACCTTCTTGCGGCCCACACGCTCGGACACCAGGCTGGCGAATGGCATCAGCAGGCCGAGGATACCGATGTTGACCGACAGGGACAGACTGGCCTGGGCAGGGGTAATGGAAAACGCTTGGGTGAACAGCGGCATCAGCGGTTGCACGCAGTTCATCAGCGCAAAGGTCGACACGCCTGCCAACGTCATGCAGATGGCGATGGCTCGGAACGCCGCGCTGCCGCGGGTGACTTTATCCAGTGTGGCGGTTGCAGCAGAAGGGGACTCGGCATTCATCCGGTTGTATTCCGTTAGGGGGCAGGGTGCGGGCTGTCAGGGTGTGCGGTGCCTGGCCAGTGGCAACGATACCATGGGGGCCGAGGAAGTCCTGCAAGGGGCGCGCCACGGTGACGGGTTTGCGCCCCCACGCAATTTTGTAGAATGGTCCGTTCACACCTACTGCCAGGCCGCGCTGGCCAGGCTTGAAGCTGCAAGGGAGGGACACCATTGAAAGCCCGCAAGATCGTTCAACTGCACACGAGCGCCGCAGCCACAGCCGTGCTGGTTGCGCTATGTGATGACGGCTCCGTCTGGCAACGAAGCGTCGACGCCCCCGAGGCACCCTGGGCCAGGCTGCCGGGGATCCCCGCTGATACCGAGGCCGATACCGCCACGCCCAAACCGGCGAACACCGGGCAGCGCTGGGACGCAGAGCATGATGAGTACGTGGTAGACCTCTGGGTCCATGAAAAAAAACTGTGCGCTGAAATAGCCCAATTGATGCAGCGCACCGAAGGCGCCATCCTTGCCCGCCTGGCTCACCTGCACGTTTTTCCGGACCGTGACGCGGCGCGTGAAGCCGACAAGGCGCGCCGGGCCGAGCGTTGACAAGGGGCATTGCAGGGTTTGATGCCTGTGCAGGAGGGGCTTGCGCGGCCTGAAGGGCTCGCTGGCAAGCAGCTCCTGCAGTGGGCCAAGGCTACTCAGGAACCGCTGCCGGAACTGCCACTCCAGCTCGGTGCGCTGGGTGCGCTGGGGTTGGCGCTGGAGCCTGCGCCCGACGGCGTCTTGTTGCCTGGGCTGGAGTTGCCGCCGCTGCCTGCCTCGCCACCGGAGCCGGGAAGGGCGGTGCCGTTGGTGTTGGCGCCGTTGGAGCCGGTAGGTGCCGACGGGCTGTCGGACGGCGATGCCGAGCCGCCCATGCCGCCGCTGGACGAACCACCCATGCTGCTGCCGCCCGACGCACCGCCCGCGCTACCGGCGCTGGTGGCAGCCATAAGGGGCATGGACAGGGCGCAGGTCAGCCCGGCCATTACGATCGCATAGCTCAGTTTCTTGTTCATGTTGAAAGCCTCGTCGTTATTGTTCACAGAGGAAGTAAAACGCTGGCGTTTGTTCCAATGCCTCCTGGACTGTGACTCATGGCGGCCCAGGGGAATTTTAAAAATCTGCGCGCAGGGCGATGAACGGCGCGCTGGCCCGCGTGGGTGAGCGCTGGCCTGTGCGCCAAGACGGCGCAACGGGGCTGTACCGTGCGCTCCAAAGCAGACCAATCGGTAAAAACAGCACGCCGGTTTTTTCATAGCTCACTGATTTCAAAGTCTTTGTCTCGCTGGCACACATCCTGCTATCGCAGATCGGCTGACCCTGAAGGCGGGTACCCCTTTGGACGGCGTGGCCGACATCGATGCCGTGCGGCGCCCGGATGGCGCGCGTTCGCGGCTCGGTACAACTTTCTGCATGGAGTATGGAGAGGTGGTTGTGAAGCAATGTTCTTCCCGTCGCATGGTGTGCCTTTCGCAACGCATTCTGCCCCGGTTGCTGCCCGTGGCAGGCCTGACCCTGGCGGTCAGTCTCCCCGGTTGGGCGGCCACGGGGCCCTCGGTGGGTGCTGACCCGCTGCCCCTCGATACCACCGCGCCGCCGTCCGCCGCGTCGGCTGACGGCGCGCCCTCCTCGGATACGCCCTGGTTCAATCAGGACCTGACCCTGATCGGCAGCAAAGACATCAGTTTCGGCCCCAGGCCCTCGGACGATATCTACCTGGAGTACGAGTACTACGGCCGCAAGGGCCCTTATGAACTGTACGGCTACATCGATGCCCCCAAGGTGCTGGGCATCGGCAACAGTCACGACAGCGGCGAATGGGATAAAGGCTCGCCCGTGTTCATGGAGCACGAGCCGCGCATTTCCATCGACGAACTCACGGGGCACACGCTGGCGTTCGGGCCGTTCAAAGAGTTCTACCTGGCCTTCGACTGGATCTACGACATGGGCCATACCAAAGCCGACAGGGCCAACACCCTGTACAGCGGTTTCGGTACGGACATCAAGACCGGCACCCCCGTGATCCTGTCGGCCAACCTGTACGCGCGACGGCAATGGGAAAACTATGGTGCCGCCAACGAGAACTCCTGGGACGGCTACCGGGCGCAACTGAAGTACATCCTGCCGTTGAAGCATTTCGACAACGGTGCCTCGCTGACCTATATCGGCTTCACCAACCATGACTTCGGCTCGGACCTGCACGACCAGGCGGGGCCATCGCGTACCGCCAACGCCACCGTGGCGACCAACGTCATCCTCTACAACTACAAGCATGTGCGGCTGATGACGGCCGGGCGCTATTTCCACAATGGCGGCCAATGGAAGGACGGTACCGAACTGAACTTCGGTGACGGCAATTTCAACGCCCGCTCCACGGGCTGGGGTTATTACTTCGGCATCGGTTACCAGTTCTGACCCCTTCCTTTTCCTCCCTTTCAGGTCGACTTTCATGAACGAAAACGCAGCCAGCGCGCACGCGCCATTGATCAGTGAAGCCCGCGAGGCAGCCACCCGCGCTTACTCGCCGTACTCGCGCTTTCCCGTGGGGGCGGCGTTGTTGACCGACACCGGGGAGATCGTTCGCGGGTGCAACGTGGAGAATATTTCCTACGGTTTGACCAACTGTGCCGAGCGCAGCGCGCTGTTCAGCGCCATCAGCCAGGGCAAGGCGCCGCGCAGTTTCAAGGCCATGGCCATCTACGCGCCCAACGTGGAACTGATCAGCCCTTGTGGCGCTTGCCGCCAAGTGCTGCTGGAACTCATGGCGCCCGATTGCGTGGTGATCTGCCAGGGCAGTGACCCGCGGGCAACGCGCTACTGGACCCTGGAGCAGTTGTTGCCCGGTGCGTTCAACTCATTCTGAGGCCCTGAAACCCGTCGGCCCCTGGCTGGCGGGCCGTTGCGTGCTGCGTGTCATCGGAGGTTTCACATGATCAGTCTGCTCGGCATCATGGCGATCATCGTCATGGCCCTGGCGTTATCCACCCAGCGCTGCGCTATCAATCGGCGCACCGTGATCGCGGCTTTTGTGCTGCAGGTGGCCATCGGCGCTTTTGCCCTTTATGTACCGTGGGGCCAGGAACCCCTTGGCGGCCTGGCCGGGGGGGTATCGAGCCTGCAGGTGTATGCCAACAAGGGTATCGATTTCCTCTACGGCGGCCTCAGCTCGGCGCAGATGTTCACCGTGTTCGGCAGCGGTGGTTTTGTGTTTGCCATTCGCGTACTGCCAGTGATCGTGTTTTTTGGCAGCTTTATCTCGGTGCTTTACTACATAGGCGTCATGGGCTGGGTCATTCGCCTGGTCGGTGGGGCGCTGCGGGTGTTGCTGCGCACCAGCCGCGTGGAGTCCATGGCGGTGACCTCGGCGGTGTTCATCGGCCAGTCCGAGGTGCCGCTGGTGGTGCGGCCGTTCATTGCCCACATGACCCGTTCCGAGTTGTTCGCGATCATGGTCGGCGGGTTCGCCGCGGTGGCCGGCTCCGTGCTGCTGGGCTATGCCGGCCTGGGCGTGGACCTCAAGTACCTGATCGCTGCCTGCTTCATGTCGGCGCCTGGCAGCCTGCTGATGGCCAAGCTGATGGAGCCGGAAACCGAACAGCCCCAGGACCGCCAGATGCTCGAAGCGCTGGACAATGGCGAAGGCAAACCGACAAACATTGTCGATGCTGCGTCCGAGGGCGCTCAGGTGGGCTTGCGCATCGCCATGTCGGTGGGGGCGATGCTGGTGGCGTTCGTGGCCCTGATTGCCATGGTCAATGGCTTGCTCGGGTGGGCCGGCCACTGGTTCGGTTACCCGCAACTGACCTTGCAACTGATCCTGGGCTATGTGCTGTCGCCGATCGCCTTTCTGATCGGGGTGCCGTGGAACGAGGCAGTGCTGGCGGGCGGCTTCATCGGCCAGAAATTGGTACTCAACGAATTTGTCGCCTATGCCGACCTTTCCAACTACCTCGTCGCCGACAAGGCCAGTGCCGCGGGTGTGCCGCTGTTGTCGGCCCATACCCAGGTGATCGTCACCTTTGCCCTGTGCGGTTTCGCCAACCTGTCTTCAATCGCCATCCAGTTGGCGGGCTTGAGCGGCATTGCGCCGCAGCGGCGCCCGTTGTTGGCGCGCCTTGGCATGCGGGCCATGATCGGCGGCACATTGTCGAACCTGATGAGTGCGGCGATCGTTGGCTTTTTCATCTCCCTGTGAGGCTTTCTCCGGAGGTAACGTGTATGCAGTCTGTACCGCGTGAAGGGTGGCCGACGTTGGCGAGTGACGGCTGGCTCGCCCAGGAGGTCATACGTGGCAAGCGTGACGGCGGCGTATTGTCACGCGCCGATATCCAGCGTTTTGTCGCGGGTATCACCGACCACAGCCTCAGCGAAGGCCAGGTAGCGGCGTTTGCCATGGCCGTGTTGCTCAAGGGCATGACCCTGCAAGAGCGCATTGCCCTGACCGAGGCCATGCGGGACTCCGGCGAGGTGTTGCACTGGCAATTGCCCGGCCCCGTGGTGGACAAGCATTCCACCGGTGGTGTGGGCGACTTTGTCAGCCTGGCCCTGGCGCCCTTGTTGGCGGCGTGCGGCTGCTACGTGCCGATGATCTCCGGGCGCGGCCTGGGGCACACGGGGGGCACCCTGGACAAGCTTGAGGCCATTCCCGGCTATGACACCCAGCCGTCGGCACAGCGCTTTCGAGCCGTGGTCGCTGAAGCAGGGTGTGCGATTATCGGCCAGACTGCCGACCTGGCGCCGGCTGACAAGCGCCTGTATGGCATCCGCGACGTGACGGCGACGGTGGAGTCCATCGACCTGATCACGGCGTCCATCCTGGCCAAGAAACTGGCCGCTGGCCTTGATGTACTGGTGATGGACGTGAAGACCGGTAATGGCGCGTTCATGGCCCGGAGCCAGGATGCCCACGCCTTGGCCGACAGTATCGTGGCGGTGGCGCAGGGGGCCGGGGTGCGTACCCGCGCTCTGGTCACCGACATGAACCAGCCGCTGGCGCGGGCGGCGGGCAATGCCCTGGAAGTGGCCGAAGCCATCGCCTTGCTCAAGGGCCAGGTGCGCAGCCCGCGCCTGTGGGATGTCACGTTGGCCCTTGGCGAAGCAGCGCTGGTGGCTGCCGGCCTCGCCGTCGATCCTGCTGCCGCGCGCGCAAGGCTGTTGGACGCGTGGGAGAGTGGATCGGCACTGGCCCGCTTCCAGCAGATGGTCAGTGCCCTGGGTGGGCCGTCCGATCTGGTGGCGCGGCCCGATCATCATCTGCCGCATGCGCCGGTGAAAAGGCCCGTCTGGGCGCCGGCGCCAGGGCAGGTGGTGGCCATCGACACGCGGGCTGTCGGCATGGGTGTGGTACTGCTGGGAGGTGGCCGTCGCCATCCCGACGATACGTTGGACCTGTCGGTGGGCTATAGCGACCTGGCCTTTGTCGGTGAGACAGTGGGTGCGCAGCGACCGCTGGGCTGGGTGCATGCCGCCAGCGAGGCTGCCGCAGAGGCGGGGAGCCACGCCTTGCGTCAGGCCTGCCAGGTGGGGCCGGTATGAAGCCGGACGCGTTGGGAGCCGTCAGGGCGGTCGGTTGCGCGGGCGTTCAATAGCCCGTGCGCACAGGGGCGTCCTCGATACCCAGGTGCCGCAGCAGGTCGCTCAGTACGCCGGATGCACCGAGCCTGAGGTGGGCCGGGCACACCCATTCGGCGCCCAACACCTGGGCGGCCATCTCGATGTACAGGCGCGCATCGTCCAGCGTCCGCACTCCACCCGCCGGTTTGAAACCGGCCCGACCGGCATTCTCCCTGATCACGTTGAGCATCACCCGGGCCGCTTGCGGGGTTGCGTTGACCGGTACCTTGCCGGTGCTGGTCTTGATGAAGTCGGCGCCGGCGGCGATGGCGTCGCGGCTGGCGATCTCGATCAGCGCAGGGTTGGCCAATTCGCCGGTTTCCAGAATGACCTTGAGCAACGCCTGGGCACCACAGGCCTCACGGCATGCCCGGACCAGGGCACGGCCGGTTTCACGGTCACCGGCCTTCAAGGCGCCGTAGGGGTAGACCACATCCACTTCATCGGCGCCTTCGGCGATGGCTGCCCAGGTTTCCCGCGCGGCCTGCTCGGGCAGCGGCGCGCCCGCGGGGAAGTTGGTGACGGTGGCCACGCGGATGTCCGGCGCCCCGAGCGCGTCGAGTGTCTGGCGCGCCAGGGCCACGAAACGGGGATAGACACACACGGCGGCCACCGGCCCGCAAGGGGTCACGGCCCGCCTGCACAGGGCCGTGATGGCGGCTGCGTCATCGCTGTCATTGAGCGAGGTCAAGTCCAGCAAACTGATGGCCAGGCGGGCGATTTCAGGGTTCGACAAGGGCAAGGTCGCTACTCCGGTTGAACAGGACGGGTCAGGCACCCGCCACCACGGCGGGGGGCTGACCAAGGGGGTGGTAACCGCGGTTGAAGTACACCAGTACGTCGGGGTCGGCAGGGTGGCGAATGTGCACCACCTGGCAGAACAGGATGTCGTGGGTGCCCACGCTCACGGTCTGCGACACCTTGCAATCGAACGCCAGCGTGGCACCGTCCAGCATGGGCGCGCCACTGGGGCCGGCGGTCCAGTTGGCCAGCGCGAAGCGTTCGGCTTGCGCGGTCTTGCCCCCAAAGGCGTTTGAGAGTGCTTCGTGGCCGTTGGCAAGGGTGTTGACGCAGACGCTGGCGTTGCCCGCGACCGGACCGTGCGCCGACGAGTCTCTGTTGATGCACACCAACAGCGTCGGTGGCTGATCGGTAACGCTGCACACGGCCGTGGCGGTGAAGCCGGCGCGACCATGGGGGCCATCGGTGGTGATGATATTCACGGCAGCGGCCAGGTGCGCCATGGCGCTGCGAAAGGCTGCGCCCGCAATCGGCGCAGCCGTGTGAAGAGGGGGGGCGTAGGTCATCAGCGTGCTCCTCGATGGCGTATTAGAGGTCAGAAGCGGCGAGGACGCCGCTGCGGATGACCTTGGAGCACAAAACAGGCCAAAAAAACAAACGTCTTGCGGATCAACGGAGTAGGCGCCTACAGCGAAGATTTTTTTACCATTTGGTCTATTTCGGAGCACCAGGTCTGTGCGCGGCGCCCGTATTTGGCGCTCCGTTGACCGTACCGCTACAGGGACAGCGCCTCGCCTACCTGCAGGCCCACCTCGAGCGCTTCATCCTGTGCATGGTTGGCAACCCAGACCTGGTAGTCGCCGGCGCCAATCTTGAAGGCGCCATCGTCGAACCGGGCCAGTATCCGCGGCTCCAACAGGATCTCGGCCTGGGCGCGTTCGCCGGGTTTCAGGAACACCTTCTTGAAACCGGCGAGTCGTTTGGCAAAGCCGTCAGTCCCGGTTTTGCCCACGTAGACCTGCACGGTGCAGGCACCGGCAACCGCCCCGGTATTTTCGACCTGAGCGGTTACCGTGAAGCCTGGACCCTTGACCACGCTGGCATCGGACACGCGAAAATCGGTATAGGACAAGCCGAATCCGAAGGGAAATAACGGGGTGAACTTTTCCCTGGCGTACCAGCGGTATCCCACGTCCGCCCCCTCGATGTCGTAGTCGATCGGCAGGATTTCGCCTATACGTGGCGTGCCGGGGTTGGATGTGGTGGTGCGCGGATCTGTCTGTTCTGGCCGTGGCAGCTGTGACTCGCTGGCAGGGAAGGTCACGGGCAAGCGCCCTGATGGGTTGACCCTGCCGAAAAGAACCCCGGCGATCGCCGGCCCACCGCCGGAACCCGGATACCAGGCAGCCAGCACCGCCGCCACCTTTTCAAGCCATGGCATCAGCACGGGGCCACCGGTCTGCAGCACCACGATGGTGTTGGCGTTTGCCGCGGCGACGCGTTCGATCAATGCATCTTGCTCGTCGGGTAAGCCCAGGCCGTGGGCGTCCAGGGCTTCGGACCGCCACTCCTGGGCGCAGAGGATAACCGCATCGGCGATGCGCGCGTGCGCCACCGCGAGCGCCGGGTCGGTGCCGTCGAGAAAATCGACCTGTTGGGCACCGCTCTCTTCACGAAGGGCCTGCACGATGGAAGAGGGCTGGTAGATCTTGTCGACCTGCATGCCCATGATGTCGGTGCCGGGCAGTGACAGGCTGCCAATCGGCGTGACGGCTGAGGAGCCACCCCCGCAGAGCACGCCGTGGTCCGCATGGGCGCCGATGACCAGCAGCCGTCGCAAGCCCTGCGCCAAGGGTAGTTGGCCGCCGGCATTCCTTAGCAGCACCACCCCTTCCTCAGCCTGGCGTTGGGCCACGAGCTTATGCTGGCTGTAATCGATGGGCACGGGCGAAGCGACGGGCTTGTCCAGCACGCCGACCGCGATCAGGCTGCGCACGATGCGCGTCACCATGTCATCGATGCGGGCCTGGGGCACTGTTGCATCCCGCACCGCCTGGCGCAGCAAGTTGCCGAAATAGTCGGCATCATCCAGGTTGGCGCCCGATTGCACATCCAGTCCGGCCAACGCTGCCTTGACCGTGGAGTGCGTTGCGCCCCAGTCCGACATGACCCAGCCCGGGTACCCCCACTCCTGTTTCAGTACCTGGTTCAGCAGGAATGCGTTTTCGCAGGCGTACTCGCCGTTCACCAGGTTATAACCCGGCATGACCGCCCCCGGAGCGCCTGTTTCAATGGCTATCTGAAAGGCCAGGAGGTCGGACTCGCGCAGTGCCGCTTCGCTCAGGTTCGAGCTGGCCATGACGCGGCCTGTTTCCTGCGCGTTGACCGCGAAGTGCTTGACGGTCGAGACCACCTGCTGCGCCTGAATACCCGCCACCGACTGCCCGGCCAGCACACCGGTGAGCAGCGGGTCTTCGGCGATGTACTCGAAATTGCGGCCGCCTCTGGGGTCGCGGATCAGGTTGGCGCCGCCGGCCAGTTGCACGTTGAAGCCTTTGCTTCGGGCCTCCACGCCAACCACTGAGCCCGATGCAAAGGCAAGTTCAGGGTTGAAGGTCGCCCCCAGCAGCAGTGAGCTGGGGAGCCCGGTAGCATGGTCGCCGGGGCGGACATTTCCGAGGTTGCTGACGCCCAGGCTGGCGTCGGCCTGCTGCAGGGCAGGTAGGCCCAGGCGGGGTATGGCGGGATAAAACGCCGCCGATCCCACGGCGCCCTCCGGCTTTCTGGTGTTACCCAGAGGGATCGCCATCGGCCCGCTGAGCCAGGCAAACTTTTCGTCCTCGCTCATCTGCGCGACCAGCGCGCGTGCTCGTTCATCGGGGGTTGGCTGATGTGGGGCGTGTTCACTCATCACTGTCTTCACCGGTCGAGGATAACAGGGTTCTGAGTGGTGGCTGGCGTGGGGGTTCCCATCGGCAATGCACCGAGCGCCATGCCCCTCAATCGTGCTGCCACGCAGCTGATGGGGGGCAAATGGCATGCGCAGTGATAATTTCGAAGCGCGCGTCGAGCAAGCAACACTAAAACTGGAAAGTCGCCTGATGTGACTTACAGGGTGGCCGGCCCCCGAGCCTTGGGCAGCTCGGGCTGGCTGCCCCATTCGGTCCAGGAACCGTCGTACAACGCGCCCACGGGCAAGCCTGCCGCCGCCAGGGCCAGGCTGATAATGGCCGCGGTCAGGCCACTGCCGCAGGTGGTGACCACGGCTTGCCCGCCGTCGACACCGAGCTGGGCAAAACGCTGACGCAACTGCTCGGCGGGCTTGAAGGTCTGGTCGGCGTTGAGCAGTTCGTTGTAGGGCAGGTTGAGGCTGTGCGGAATATGCCCGGCTTCTACCCCAGGGCGGATTTCCGCGGCTTCGGCGCGGTAGCGTGCCCCGGCGCGGGCATCGAGCAGCAGCTCGGCGCCGGTTTCCAGGTTGTGCTGCACATCGCCACGGCCGCGCAACAGGGCAGGGCGAAAGGCCACATCGAACTGGCTGCGGTCAGTCGTCACGGCGCCGCTGTGCAACGCGCGCCCTTCATCGCGCCATTTGGGCAAGCCGCCGTCGAGGACCGCCACCTGGTCGTGGCCGAACAGTTTGAGCAGCCACCAGGCACGCGCCGCCGAGAACAACCCTTTCTGGTCGTAGACCACGATGCGCGCATCGTTGCGCAACCCCAGTTCACCGGCCAACCGGGCAAAGCGGCCCTGCGAGGGGACCATGTGCGGCAGGGAGGTATCGGGGTCGGAGAACAGCTCGATATCGAAAAAGCGCGCGCCTGGCAGATGCGCCTCATGAAACAGGGCCAGGGCATCCAAGGGCTCGTTGGGCAGATAGGCACTGGCGTCGAGCACCTGCAGGGCGGGTTTGCCAGGTTCGTTGGAAACAAGCTCGTCAGCCAGCCACTGGCTGTCAACGAGGGGGCCGAAGGTCATGGTCATGCTCCTGATACCGCCGGCAAGTGGCCGTCCACTGCCGTCAACGCCGCCCACCCTAGCAGAGCGCTGACAGATTGATTAATAACGAAAAAAAAGGCAGTTAGAACGGCAGGCCCCCAGGCCGCGGATGACCGCTGTTCTGGGGGCCGAACGTGCGGCTTCAGAACCGTTGGAGGCTGAACGCACGGGTATCCATGAGCGGCGTTTCACCCAGCAAGAGGCTTGCGGTCAGCTCCGATGACACTGGGCTTTCCGTCATGCCCCAGCCCGTGGCGGTGTTGACGACAAGGCCCGGGTGGCCATCGACCACGGAAATGATCGGGGCTTCATCGGGGGCGATTGCCATGGCACCGCTCCAGCGATCGATGACCCTGGCGTCCTTGAAGGCCGGGAATTCGGCTCTGAGCTTGACGAGCGAGTCGTCCAGGTCCCCCAGGTCGGGCACTGCCACCATGTCCCGGTACCGCTCAAAGGGTGAGGCTTCGCCCAAGGCCCAGTGCGTGGGTTGCGTGAGCGACTGGATAAGCTGCTCGTTCAAGGCGATGTGCACGGGGAAGTCTGGCTCCGACAGCAGCCCCAGGTATTTATAGCCGTACTGGAACGACTCCTTGACCACTGGGGCGGTGATGATCCTGGGGGAAGTCGCGTAGGTGCCATCGGCTTGTTCCCTGAAAAAAATGTTTCCGGGCAAGGCCACGTTCCCCTTGGGAGCGCCGGCTGGGCCGCTGATGATCTGCTGGGACTGGTAGGCGGGCAGGGTGGGAATGCTGACGCCCAGGTTTTCCAGGAACAGCCTGGACCAGGCCCCTCCCGCAAGCACCACCCGCGAGGTACGTATGACGCCGTTCTCGGTGACCACATCGGATAGGCTTCCGGCTTCGGTTTCGATGCCTCTGGCCGCGCACTGGGTAAAGAATTTCACGCCGGTTTTCTTTGCGTACTCGGCCATCACGAAGGAGGTGATTTCCGAGTCAAGGCTGCCGGAATCCTCTTCGAACGCGGCGACTTTCCAGGCCGTGGTGGAATCGGGCAGCCGGCTCTTCAACTCGCTGCCGTCGATAAACCGGGTGTTCAGGGCAATGCCGAAGGGTTGTGCTTCGCTTTTTTCCTTGATCCACCGGGCAACGTGTTCCATCTCCTCATCGTTCTGGGGGACCTCGACCCTGCCTTGGGTGCGGTAACTGGTGTCGGCCCCTACCTTGGCGTTCATTTCGCGCCACATTTTCTTGCCCAGTTGATGCATCAGGAAGGTCGCGCCTTCCATCCTGTAGGTGATGACCTGGCCATACGCCCTGGAGGATTGCTCGCCCGCGATATCGCCCTTCTCGACGACCACCACGGACAGTCCCCGTTCAACCAGGCTGATAGCGGTCATGATGCCGTTGATGCCGGCTCCGATAACAACGACGTCTGCCTGTTTGGGCAGGGCCTCTTTGCTGCCTTCGACAAACCCATATCGGGGGCGCCCAGGTACCAGGCTGCCTTCGCGCCTGATCATGGGGGTGACGACGCCGGCGGCCCCCGCCACTGCCAAAGCGGCTCCAGCGCCCATCAGTAGTTTTCTTCTCGATATGCTCATAACGCAACTTTCCTGGTGTCGTTGTGAAACGTGACTGCGAGGTGCATGGGCTTTCCCGCCCGACCTGATTGCATGAACGGTTGCGTGCCTGGCCGCGTAAGCGATGCATGCGGTGCGTCAGGCACTGCGCGGCGCCCGGGACGCGGCCAGGTTCGCTACAGGGGAGGGGGAGTGCGGCTTTTCCGGGGGGGCATTGTGGTGGGCGCTCAGAGCGCCCACCACCGAAAGTTTTTCATCCAAGCCATGCGCGTCGCGCATGGCTTGAGCGGACAGGCCGCGTACCGGGCACCGACCAGCCTCTGGCTTATCGAGTGTGTCGCCGGCAGGTCCAGGGCCGCTGCAATGAGCTAACCTTCAGGCTTGGCAACCGACATCGGTTGGGTCAGGGGGCTCCATGGCGCGGTACACGGGCATCGCTCAGGCTCTGCATTGGCTGACAGTCGCGGCGCTGTGCCTGCTGCTGCCTTTTGTCTGGGTGGCGGAGAATTTTCCCCCTGGCCCAGTGCGCGTCTTCTGGTACATGGCCCACGAGTCCATGGGCATCAGCGTATTCCTGATGGTGCTGATACGCCTTACCTGGCGGTGGCGCCACCCCGCGCCCGCTTACCCCGCTGGTATCGGCCGGGTGACCGCGGTGCTGGCGAGGCTTACCCATGGCCTCCTTTACCTCGTGCTGCTGATAATGCCCGTCACGGGCTACCTGATGGCGGGAAATGGCCAGGACGTGCCGTTTTTCAGGATGCTCGCGTTGCCGGGGTTTGCGCACGACGAGGGGCTGGGAAAGGCCGCCGACACGGTGCATGTGTGGTGCCAGTTCGCGGTGTATGGGCTGATCGTGCTGCACGTGGCGGCAACCGTCTGGCATGTGGCCGTGCGCCGCGATGGCATGCTGGAGCGAATGCTGCCACCCCAGCACCTTCCTTGAAGTCAGGTGCACCCGGGCGGAACCATTGCCGTTCGCTGACGCCTGAATGAATAACCGGAAGGAGGCAGCGCATGTGGCGCAGCGACCCGCTCGAGAATTCCCAACCCTTCGTACAAGGAGAACAGCCCCTGCGTATCGGCGTGCTTACCCATATTCGCTTCCCGGTGTGCCAGCCCTTTGCCGGCGGGCTGGAAGCGTTCACCCATGACGTGACGCTCGGCTTGCGGGCCCGTGACCACGCGGTGACCCTGTTTGCCAAGGGCGGTAGCGCCGCGCAGTTGGAGGCGGTGCCTGTGCCGGACGAGGACGCGTGCCGACGCCCCAGCGTGAGTAGCGCCTATATCGCCGAGCACCATGCCTACCTGAAACTCATGCAGCGTATCGACGACTACGGCTTCGATGTGATCTTCAACAACAGCCTGCACTACGTGCCCGTGACCATGGCGTCACTGATCCGCACGCCGATGCTCACCGTGCTGCACACGCCGCCGTTCTTCGAGATGGTCAATGCGCTGCGGGGCGATCGCCAGGCCGGTCGTTTCAGTACGCTGTCGGCCGCGAACGCACGTCGATGGGCGGACGTAGTACCGCGGTGCGCGGTAATTCCCAACGGTATCGATCTGCACGGTTGGCAGCCCGCCGGGACCGTTGGCGAGCACGCGTTGTGGTTTGGCCGGCTGGTGGCGGACAAGGGCGCGCACCTGGCCATCGACGCCGCTCGCCTGGCCGGCATACCCTTGCGGCTCGCTGGGCAAGCGGTGGACGATGCTTATTTCAAGGCGCAGATCAGGCCTCGGCTGGGGCCGGGTGTCGAGTACCTGGGCCATCTGCAGCGGCCCCAGCTTGCCACCGAGCTGGCCAGCGCCTCCGTGGCCCTGGTGACCCCTTGCTGGGATGAGCCTTTCGGCCTGGTGGTGGCCGAGGCGCTGGCTTGTGGCACCCCGGTGGCTGCCTTCGACCGGGGGGCCATGGCTGACCTGATCAGCGAGGAGGTCGGTTGCCTGGTGCCGCCCGGTGACGTGGCCGCGCTGGCCGCCGCCATCGCGACCGCCCGTGGCAAGTCGCGCCAGGCCTGTCGAGCACGGGCCGAAACCCTGTGGGACCAGAACCTGATGCTGGACCGCTACGAAGCCTTGTTGACTGAAGTGGCTGCGCGTCATGCCTGAGCCACAGGTAGGTTATTACGTGCACCACCATGGCGCCGGTCATGGTGTACGTGCCGCGCAGATTGCCCAGGCGTTGCGCGTGCCGGTGACGCTGATCGGCTCGCAGTTACCGGGTGAATTGCCGCCTGGCGTGCGCCACTTGCAGTTACCGGGCGACACGGCGGCGGGCATGCAGGTGGAACGCTTCGACGTATTGCACTATGCCCCCTTGGCCGTGGATGGCCTGCGCGAGCGCATGGCGATGCTCGCGCAATGGTTGGCCGAGCACTGGCCCTGCGTGCTGGTGGTGGACGTATCGGTGGAAGTCGCCCTGCTCGCGCGGCTGTGCGCGGTGCCGGTGGTGTATGTGCGCCAGCACGGCTTGCGGGACGATGCGGCCCACCGCCTGGCCTATGAAAGCGCCAGCGCGCTGCTGGCGCCCTATCCGGCCCCGATGGAAGCGCCCGACACGCCCCGCTGGCTACGCGACAAGACCACCTACAGCGGCTGGCTCTCGCGGTTTGCCGGCGCGCCGTGCGCCACGCCGCGAACGGGGCAGGTACTGATCATCACCGGGCAGGGCGGTACCGGCCTGTCGGTTGCCCTGATCGAAGCGATCGCGCGTCAGTGCCCTGATTGGCACTTGCGCATAGCCGGTGGCCTGGCGCCAGGTGCGGCGCTCTCGAACCTGCAGTGGCTGGGGCGCGTGACCAACCCGCAAGCGCACATGGTCAACGCGGAAGTGGTGGTTGGCAGTGCCAGCGACAGCCTGGTGGGCGAGGCGGCTTCACTGGGTTGCCGCTACATCGCCGTGGCCGAACACCGCCCCTTTGACGAGCAACGGTGGCAGGCGCGGCGCTTGAATGAGTTGGGCGTGGCAATAGGGCTGGAGCAGGGCTGGCCGGCAGCACACCAGTGGCCGGCTCTATTGGAGGCGGCGCGCAGCCTCGACCCCCGTCACTGGCAAGGTTGGGCCGATGTGAGTGCCGCGGCGCGCGCCGCACGCCTCATCGAAGCCACCTTGGCCATGGCCTGTAGCCGCGGCGCTGGCCGCGTCCCAGGCACTGATTAGGGCCAGGCACACCGCCCACGGTACCTGGGACGCAGAGGCAAGCCCTGATCAACTGCCTTTTATCAGTGCCCGTTCCACGTCCTCGGCAGACGGCGCCTGAACGATTTCAAGGTGCTCGTCGGTCCAGCGCAACAGGCCCTGTTCAGTGAACGCGTTTAGCCAGCCCTCCATGGGCCAGACACCCCAGCGACGATGGAAGTGTCGCGCATTGACGATGATGTCTGCGAAGTGGTTCAGCGGCGGGTCGTAACTGGGGTGGTACTGGTGGAAGGCCATCGCCGCGTTGTCGAGCACGGGCACGCCCGCGGCCCTGGCCCGGAACGCAAAGTCGGTGTCCTCACCGCCATACCCCCGATAATCTTCATCGAACCCGCCTATGCGCGCGAACACAGTGCCCGTGCAGGCGAAGTTCAGCGACCAGAACAGGTGGTGGGGCAGGGCGCTGCCCGGTCCGCTGCGAAAGCGCGCCAGCGCATGCTCCACGCCTTGCGCATACAACGCGGCCTCGTTCCAGCCCGCGCCATTGGCACCCTGGGGCAGGTAGCGAACCTGGCCCATGTGCAGCGCATCGGGCTGAGCCTGCAGGCCATCGCGGTACTGCGCCAGCAGGTCGTGCGCGGGAATGCAGTCGACGTCGAGAAACACCCAGGGTGCGACAGGGTCGATCGTGGCCACGTGATTGCGGGCCTTGGCCAATGGCAAACCACCGGGCTCATCCACGCGCAGGGTATGGATGGGAAACACATGGCTGCTGAATGGGCCGGGCGCCTCGTTCATGTGCACGATCCACAAGCCCTGCGGGGTAAGGCTGGACAGCTCCAGGCCGCGGATCAGGTTCGCCAGGTGGGCGCCACGGCCGTGCACCAGGGTAATCACCTTCATGGGTAACTCTCGCCATCAGGAACAATGCTCGCACACGGCCGGGGTACGCGCCTTGCGACTGGATGTGCAGTGGACAGGGCCGCCGGCCCCCCGGTTCCTTTATCCGACAGGCTGCCAACTTTCTGCCCAGTGACGATTCAGGCGCACAGGGCATCCCCATTCTGTCGACCCGCTTCATGTTGAGACCCTGGCGAATGGCGTAAGATCCCGTGTCCAACCTTAATGTCCACCTGGAGATCCCGCGATGGCAGTACCCATTGATAACGTGCCGCTGTTGGCCGGCGCACCGAACTTTCGCGACATGGGTGGTTGTTCGACGAAAGACTCAAGGACTGTGCGGCGTGGTCAACTATACCGCTCGGAGGGCCTGGCAGGGCTGACGCCTGAGGATCTGGAGGTGGTACGCGGCCTGGGTGTCCAGCTTGTCTGTGACCTGCGCAGCGCCAGGGAAAGAGCTCATATACCCACGCGATGGCCAGAAGGTACCTCGGTGCAGGTGCTGCATCTGGATGTGAGCGAGGACGTGCGGGCAGGCAACGCCGCCATGGCCAAGGCGCTGCTGGACAACCCCTCGGCAGAGGGCGCCAGGCAAGCCATGCTGAGCTCTTATCGACACTTTCCAGAGGCGTTCGCGCCGCATCTCTGCACCCTGTTCGAGCAGTTGTTGGCCAACAAGGGCCTGCCGCTGGTGTTTCACTGCGCGGCGGGCAAGGACCGCACCGGGTTTCTCGCGGCGGTGCTGCTCGCGGCCCTTGGGGTCGAGGAGCAAAGCATTCTGGATGATTACCTGCTGAGTGCCAGGTACTGGAGCGGCCCACGGGGCGAAGCCTCCATCCGGCAGGTGCTGACCGTGATGTTTGGTGTCGCGCCGGACGATGCGGTTATCGCGCCCCTGGTGTCGGCGGAGAAGGAATACCTGGCGGCGGCTTTCGACGCCATCGTCGAGCGCTACGGCAGCGTCGACGATTACCTCGAAACGGTGGCCGGCGTGGGCCCGGAGCAGAGGCAAACGTTGAGAAACGTGCTGCTCGAGTAGCATGGCCGCTTCAGCAGTCAATACCTTGCTGCCCGGGGGCCGCCTGAAAGTAACTCAAGGCCATGCCAACGAACGGCGCAACGGCTGGGTTGTCGTTGTCTCGCCGAGCCGCCATGTACAGCTCTGCGTGGGGTGAGGCATCTTTGAGCGGCCGAAACTGCAAACGGCCCGGATACAGGTGGCGGGCCGCGGCCGGGACAATCGCCAGGCCCAGGCCCGCGCGAACCAGGCCGAGGATGGAGTGGGTCTGGCCCAGGTAATAGCGGTAGCTGGGAGCTATTCCCGCAATCGCGAACAGCCCGGCGATGCAGTCGTAGAAATAGCGCCCCTCGTCGGGTGAGTACATCACGAAGGGTTGCTGATCCAGCTCGCCCATGCTGATTGCTTGCCGCGGCACAAGGGGGTGGCCTTCAGGCAAGGCGACCAGCAAGGGTTCGCGGCTGATCAGGTGATAGTCGAACACGTGGCGCTCTGCGGCGCGGCGCACGAAAGCCAGGTCGATCATGTTGGCCTCCAGTGCTTCCATCTGGGCGCCCGACACCATTTCACGCAGGCCAACCCCCACGTTCGGCATCTGCCTGGCCGCATGGTCCAGCAGCCCTGGAATCAGGTCATAGCCGCTGACGGCGGTAAACCCCACCATCAACTGCCCCACTTCGCCGCGTTCCAGGCGCCGGGCAACATCGGCCGCCTGCGCGGTATAGGTGAGCACATGGCGAGCGTCGCGCAGAAAATGCTGGCCGGCGATGGTCAGCTTGACCTGGCGGTTGCCGCGGTCGAACAAGGTGACACCCAGGGACCGCTCCAGCAACTGGATCTGCCGGCTGAGCGGCGGCTGCGTCATGAACAGGCGCTGGGCGGCCCGGCCGAAATGAAGCTCTTCTGCAACCATGACGAAGCAGCGAAGTTGGTGAAGTTCCACGATTCAATTCTTGTATGGGTCGATTCAGTATCTATGTTAGACCGGCATCGTTGGTTTTCCTACTCTTGAGCTTAATCGGGCGTGCGCTGCAAGCCCGGCACAATAACGACCGCTCAAGCAGGCGACACCATGACCGACATCCTCCTGACCCAGCCCGTCCCCGCGCCCATCGATGCCCGTTTGCAGGCACTCTATACCCTGCACAGGCTCTACGAAGCGGCCGACCAGGATGCTTATCTACGGCAGGTGGGCGGGCGTATCCGCGCCGTGGTCACCGGCGGCGCCAAGGGCTTGGCCAATACCGTGATGGACCGTTTGCCGGCGCTTGAAGTCATTGCCATCAGCGGTATCGGCACCGATGCCGTGGACTTGCAGCACGCCAGGCGGCGCGGTGTGCAGGTCACCACCACACCGGGTGTGCTCACCGACGACGTGGCTGACATGGCCATGGGCTTGTTGATCATGGCCCTGCGCGACCTGGGCAATGGCGAGCGTATCGTGCGGACCGGGCAATGGGGCGCGGTGGTGCAACCGTTGGCGCGCAAAGTCACGGGCATCGAGCTCGGCATTGTCGGGCTGGGCCGGGTAGGCCATGCCATCGCCAAGCGCGCCCAGGCGTTCGGCATGACCATCCGCTATACCGACTTGCAGGTGCAACCCGACAGCGGCCATGAGTTCATCCCCGACCTCACGGAGCTGGCGCGCCGCAGTGACGTCCTGGTGCTGGCGGCATCGGCGGATCAGGGCAAGGCTATCATTACCGCCCAGGTACTGCAGGCGTTGGGCCGCGACGGTTACCTGATCAACGTGGCGCGCGGCAAACTGGTCGACGAACCTGCCCTCATCGACGCCCTGCGCGATGGCGTGATCGCCGGTGCCGGTCTGGACGTATTCGCCGACGAGCCACGGGTACCCGAGGCACTGCGCGCATTGCCCAATGCCGTGCTGCAACCGCACCGCGCCAGCGCCACCGAACAGACCCGGTTGGCCATGGGCGAGATCGTGCTAGCCAACCTGCAAGCCTGTTTCCAAGGCCAGCCGTTACCCACGGCGGTCGCCTGCTGAGCCATTTGGCTCGCGCTCCATTCCAACAATAAAGCCTCCCCGCGAGGAGGCCGGAGGCTCCCATGAATGCAAAGATCGCTTCGCTGGCAACGCCCATTGCCGAGGCCAAGGTGGGCCGTCGCCGTTTCGTGATTCTGTCGCTGATATTCACGGTCACCGTGCTCAACTACGCCGACCGCGCCACCATGTCCATTGCCGGTACAGGGGTGGTCAAGGACCTGGGGCTGGACCCGATCATGCTGGGCATGATTTTCTCGGCGTTCGCCTGGGCGTACGCGTTGGGGCAGATACCCGGCGGCTGGTTGCTCGACAAGTTCGGGGCGCGCCGTGTGTATGGCTGCAGCCTGCTGCTGTGGTCGTTGTTCACCATGATGCAAGGCACGGTGGGGTGGTTCGGCATCGTCGGCTCCAGTGCCGCGGCCACGCTGTTTGGCATGCGGTTCATGCTGGGGCTGGTGGAGTCGCCGGCGTTCCCGGCCAACAACCGCATCGTTTCCTGCTGGTTCCCCACCAGTGAACGCGGTACGGCATCGGCCCTGTTCAACTCGGCTCAATACATGGCAGTGGTGGTCTTCGCGCCGCTGATGGCCTGGCTGACGCATGCCCTGGGCTGGGAGCATGTGTTTCTGTGGATGGGCGCGCTGGGCCTGGTGGCCACGGTATTCTGGTTCGCGTTGTACCGCGAGCCGCTCAGTGACCCACGGCTGCGCGACGAAGAGCTGGCTTACATGCGTGAAGGCGGCGCCTTGGTCGACCTGGAAGCCACGCGCAAGCTGACCAAGCCAAAGCTCTCGTTCGCCGAGGTGGCACAGCTTTTCACCCACCGGACGCTGTGGGCTATTTACCTGGGCCAATACTGCATCACCGCGCTGACCTATTTCTTCATTACCTGGTTTCCCATCTACCTGATCAAGGGCCGCGGGCTGACGATCATGGAAGCCGGCTGGGTAGCGGCATTGCCGGCGATCTGTGGGTTTTCGGGGGGCGTATTGGGCGGCGTGGTGTCGGACTACCTGATTCGCAAGGGCATGCACCCTTCCCGGGCGCGCAAGACGCCGTTCGTGATCGGCATGGTGTTGGCCGCCAGCCTGGTTTCGGCCAATTACGTGGACGCCAACTGGATGGTGATCGCCCTCATGGCGCTGGCCTTCTTCGGCAAGGGGCTGGCGGCGGTGGGGTGGGCAGTGCTCTCGGACACCGCGCCCAAAGGTATGGTGGGCTTGAGTGGCGGGGTGTTCAACGGCATCGGTAACATCGCTGGCATCGTCACGCCGGTGGTCATCGGCTTTTTCGTGGCCTCCACCGGCTCATTCGACATGGCCTTGTGGTTCGTCGCCGCCCATGGTGTGCTGGGCATCTTTGCCTACGTGGTGCTGGCGGGGCGGTTTGAGCGGGTGGAGATTGCCCCCGCCGGGTAACCGCCACTGCCTGTGGGCATGGCCAGGTGGTGTGCCAGTTGCCAGCAAGCGATCAAGGCGTCGGACGCTCGCTGGCCTGTACGCTCAGGCAGTGCCCAGCGCACTCACCGGCCGGGGCTCTGTAGCCGGCCTCGACGCCAACGCGGCGATGCACGCGATCAGCGCCAGGCCTCCGATGAAATAGCCCACCGGCAACCAACCGGCCCCTTGATTCAGCAGGGCATAACACAGGGTGGGCGAGAAGCCCGAGACGATGAAGCTCAACTGCGTCGCCAGCCCGACTCCGGTGTAGCGCACGCGGATGCTGAACAACTCGGCGTAGAACGACGGCCACAGGGCGTTTGGCGCACTGTAGAGCACCGCCTTGAGCAATACGGTGGCGAAGATGATCAGGCCGATCTGGCCGGTGGTGATGGACCACAGGAACAGGAACACACCAGCGCAGCAAGCCAGCGATCCCAGCGCGAAAATGCGCTTCTTGCCGATACGGTCCGCCAGCAGTCCGTAAAGCGGTTGGCAGATCAGCGCCACCACCTGGCTGGCGGCGATGGCCGTCAGCATCGCCGAACGGTCGACGTGCTGGTTGTTGGTGGCCCAGGACAGGCCGAAGATCATGACCAGCGATGACACCGAACAGATCAGGGCGCAGCAGAACACCGTGATGAACGCGCGCCATTCCTTGCTGAACATCTCCACCACTGGCGCCTGGGCGACCTCTTTGCGTTTTTCCAGGAACTCGGGGCTTTCGTCCACGCCACGGCGGATCATCCAGGTGATGGTGACCATCACCGCGCTGAGCAGGAAGGGGATGCGCCACCCCCACGCCAGCAGCTGTTCTTCCGACAGCATTGAGAGCGGGATGAACACCGAGGTCGCCAGGATCGAGCCCATGGAGGCGCCATTGATCAACCAACTGGTGTAGAACGCACGCTTTTTGCCAGGCGCATGTTCCATTGTCAGGAGGCTGGCGCCTACCTGTTCGCCGCCTGCGGACAGGCCTTGCAGCAGCCGGCAGAACACCAGCAGCGCCGGCGCCCAGGCGCCTACGCTGGCGTGGGTCGGCAGCAGGCCGATCAGAGAAGTGGACAGGCCCATCAGCACCAGGGTCATCATCAGCACCCGCTTGCGGCCGATGCGGTCACCCAGGTGGCCGAAAATCAAGGCGCCGAAGGGGCGGGCGATATAGCCCACGCCAAACGTGGCCAGCGCCGCCAGGGTACCCGCCATGGGGTCGGAGGAGGGGAAGAACAGCGTGCTGAACACCAGCGCGGCTGCCGAACCGTAGATGAAGAAGTCGTAATACTCCACCACACTGCCGAGGAAGCTGCCGAAGGCGGCCTTGCGGGCCATCTTGCGGTCGTAGGGGTGATGTGTGCTCATGGGCAACCTTTTATTGTCGTTGTTGGGGTTGAGTGGTCAGGGTGTGCAGCTCAGCCGTTGCCAAACGGCGCCAACTGGCTGCCGCCGCACACGTGAATGACCTCGGCGGTAATGAACGCCGCGTCGTGGGAGGCCAGGAAGGCGGTGGTATTGGCGATATCCGCAGGGGTGGTCAGGCGCTTGAGCGGGGTGTTGCGGATAGAGCCCTGCACCATGGCGTCGAAGCTTTCCAGGTCGCGACCGTCCTGGGTGAACGCCGAAGGCAGCAAGCCGGGTGCGATGGCGTTGACCGTCACGTTGCACGGCGCCAGTTCACGCGCCATCGAGCGGGTCAGCCCAACCAGCCCAGCCTTGCACGCAACATAGGCGGGTGGGCCACCGGCCACCCAGCAACGTGACACCATGTTGATCACCCGGCCGTTGCCCTGTTTTCTCCAGTATGGGGCCACCTGCTGGCACAGCAGGGCAGGGCCGCGCAAATTGACCGCCATCATGTGGTCCCACTGCACCGGATCGAAGTCGAACAGCGAGCCGCGATGGTTGACCGCGGCATTGTTGACCACGACATCGATGCGGCCAAAGGCCGACCCGGTCTGCTCGACCATGGCCGCGATGGACGTTGCATCGCCCAGGTCGGCTTGCAGGGCGAGGGCGCGCTGCCCAGGTTCCAGCATCAGTTCCTGGACCAGTGCCTGGGCGGCCTCGACGTTCAGGTCCACGGCAACGATATCCAGGCCGTCCTTGCACAAGCGCTTGCAGATGGCCCGGCCCAGTTCGCCGGCGGCACCGGTGATCAAGGCTACGCGGCGTTCAGTGGGTGCAGTGGTCATGGGCAGTCCTTTTTGCAGGGGGGAAAGTGACGCCCGGGTTGTCCAGGCCCAGGTAGTCACGGATGAGGGTGCGGTTGCGCGCCAGTTTGTCCAGGTCGCCACAGGCGCTGGTGCAGAAATCCTCGATGGACACCCAGTCGTCGAAACCACTGTCGCGCAGGGTACTCAGCATTTGGCGCAAGGGCAGCACGCCTTCGTCTGGAGGGCACCATTCCCAGGCCCAGCCAAGCCCGGGGCCCTGGGCCCTGTAGGCTACATTCTTGACCTGGACGTGGGCCAGGTGAGCGCCCATCAGCTCCAGCGACAGCTTGACGTTTTCCCGGCCTTCGATGGCCAGGTTGCCCATGTCGTAGAGGATGCCCAGTTGCTGCGGCGGGTAATGTTCGGCGATGCGCATGGCCAGCGACGGGCTGGCGCAGATGGTGCGCTGGTGCACTTCAAGCACCAGTTGCACGCCATTCGCCTGCGCGCGGGGCACGATAAGGTCCAGAAACCGGCGCATCCGCGCGCAGGCCAGGGTGTAGCTCTCCCGTTCAGGGTCGGGCGCCCACAGGCGCAGGCGGGCCTGCCCGGCCAGCGCGGCAAGGTCGATCAAGCGCAAGGCCTGCTGCACGTCGCCTACCGCCAGGTAGGGGCTGAGGGCAAAGATCGTCAGGCCGGCGGCGTCACACAGGTGGCGGATGCGCTGCACCGATGCTTCGTCGGGCGCCACGGTGCAGCGATTGTTGTCACGGGCATGCCAAGGGGCCGCCGGGTTGAGTTGGCGGGTGTCTGCCACGCGCCATTCGACACCTTGGTAACCCAGCCTGGCGAGCTCGTCGATCAAGCTTTCCGGGGATAGGCTGGGCAGCGATGCGCTTGAGACGCCCAGCCGCATATCCAGAGTCCGCATGAGGTTGTCCTCGGTTTTTGTTGTGTGAGAAAGACAGGGGTCCATCCTAGGTCAAACTCGAGGTTGATTAAATTGATATAAAATCCGACCTTGGTTAACCTCCAGGTTGATCAAGCAAGGGGGCCAGCTGTGAGCCTTATCAACCTTCGCCACCTGCGGGTGTTTGCCGCGGTGGTCAGTTCGGGCAGCCTGGCCACCGCGGCCAGGCTGATGCACATCACCCTGTCGGCCGTCTCCAAAAGCCTCAAGGAGCTGGAGCAGGACGTCGGCGCGCAACTGTTGATACGTGGCCGCAAGGGCGTGCAGCTGACCCAGGCCGGCGAGACGTTTCACCAACATGCCGCCCAGGCGCTGAGCAGCTTCAACCAGGCGCTGGCGCTGCCCCAGACCGCGCCGCTGATGCCCCAGGTACTGCGCGTGGGCGCGCTGCCCACGGCGGCCGGCTACATGCTGGCGCCAGTGGTCGCACACATGCGCGAGCAGGCGCCGCATGTGCAGGTGCAAGTCGTGTCAGGGGTGTATGAGTTCCTGGTGGGCAAGTTGCGTACCGGTGCCATCGACCTCATTGTCGGGCGGTTGATCGGCAGGGATATGCTCGGCGTGGCGTTCGAAGCGCTGTATGAGGAAGACCTGTTGATGGTCGTGCGCAGCGGGCATCCGCTGGCGGATCGCGAGCACTTGCGGCTCGAGGACTTGCGCCCGCACGTGCTGATCACGTCGCCCAAGGGGTCGCTGGTGAGAATCAGCGTCGAAAACTTTCTGCTGTCCGAGAACGCCAGTGAACGGTTCGACATCCTCGAGTCGCTGAGCGAGACCTTTTCGCGGGTCTACGTGCAGGACTACGACGCCGTCTGGTGTGTGCAGCGTGGGGTGGTCGACCTGGACCTGCGCCTGGGCATCGTCCGTGCGCTGCCATTCACCAGCCCGTTGCTGCGCGCACCGGTAGGGCTCACGACGCCGACGGATCGGCCGTTGAGCGAGGCGGCGGCGCAGTTCGCCGCGTTGTTGCGGGCCTGGCGTGCGTGACGATGCCAGGCGCATGGAGGCCTTGGCCGCGCAGGCGCCGCCAGCGGTGTGCCAGGCATGCCGGGTGACGGCCGACGCTGCCTGGCGGCCACTGCTGCAGGGTTACTGCAGGTTCACGTACAGGCCACCATCCACCAGCAATGAAGCCCCCGTCACGTACCGCGCCATGTCCGAGGCCAGGAACACCACCGGGCCGGCGATATCATCCGGTTCGCCCAGCCGCCCCAGTGGGGTGCGCTGGGTCATGTAGGCCAGTTTGTCCGGGTCGGCCAGGTCGTCCTTGTTGATGTCGGTGGCGATGGTGCCGGGCAGTACCGAGTTGCAGCGGATACCATACGGCCCCAGCGCGATGGCACAGGATTGCATCAGGGAATGCAGGCCTGCCTTGGTGGGCGTGTAATGGGTTTGCAGGCCGCCACCCACCAACGCGCTGATGGAGCTGATGGCAATGATCGCGCCGCCGCGGCCCTGGTCTTTCATCTGGTTGGCAGCGGCCTGGACGGCGAAGTAGGCGCCATTGAGGTTGGTGTTGACGGTCTTCAGGTAGGTCTCGCGGGGCATGTCCAGGAACGAGTGGAACGGGCAGATGCCGGCATTGTTGACGAACACGTCGACACTGCCGAACGCTTCCAGCGCGCCGGCCACCAGCTTGCCGCCGGTGTCGGGGTCGGCGGCGTCGCCCGGCACGTCGATGGCCTGGCCGCCGAACGCGCGGATTTCCTCGATCAGCGAGGCGGCGGCCTGGTTGCCCTGGGCGCTGCCGCTATGGCCGATGACCACGCGGCCCCCTTGGCGGGCACATTCGCGGGCCACGGCGCGGCCGATGCCGCGGGAAGCGCCGGTGATGATCACGGTTTTGTCCTTGAGCAGCATTTCATTTCTCCTCAGCTTAAGTAATTGCCATAGCCCACCAGGGTGATGGCAGCCAGGATCACCACGATCCCTGCCAGCAAAACGCCCTTGGTAGCCCTGCTGGTGCCTTGCCACTCCTTGAAGTACAGGCCCCAGACGTTGGACACGATGATGATGAACGACATGTGCAGCACCCAGCTGCTGGCGTCATTGTGCAGGCGGCTTTCGCCCATCCCGTAGAAAAAGAACTGCAGGAACCACAGGGTGCCAGCGCACGCCACCAGCAGGTAGTTGGCCAGCAGCGGGGTGCTGCGGTCGCGGTAGTTGTGGAAGGTCTTGTTGCGCCAGTTCAACCACAGGCACCACAGGCCGTTGGTGGTCAGGCCGCCCCACATGATGACCATGAAGGTCACGTTGTTCTGGAACAGGCTGTTGGCACCGTGCTCCACGGCCGCCGCTGCCAGGGGCCTGCCGGCGGTGATGCCGTAGCTGAAGCTGGCGCTGAGCACGCCGCTGATCACCGCTACCAACAGGCCCTTGCCCAGGGCGAATTCGCTGACGCTCTGGAACTTGGTGCTGTCGGGCACTTCGCGCTCCTTGATGAACCCGGCGCGGCCGCACAACGCGATGCCGACCAGCGATACCGCCACGCCAATCAGCACGCACTGCCCGCCCAGGTTGGTGCACATGGCGCTGAGGGTGCCGGTGCTGTCATCGGTGAACAGGTCACGGTACAGCGGCGGCATCAACGCGCCCAGGGCCGAGGTCAGGCCCATGATCAACGACATGCCCAGGGACAGCCCCAGGTAGCGCATGGTCAGGCCGAACGTCAGGCCGCCGATGCCCCACAGCACGCCGAACAGGTACGTCCAGGCCAGTGTGGACGGGGCGGCCTGGCGCAGGATGTCGGCCCAGCCGGGCACGGTCAGTTGCGCGGCGATCAAGGGCACGATCAGCCAGGACACCAGGCCGCCGGTGATCCAGTAGCTTTCCCAGGCCCAGCCGCGGACTTTCTTGTAGGGGATGTAGAAACTGCCGGAGGCGAAGCCACCGATGAAGTGCAGCAGCACCCCGAGGATGATGATTTCCAAAGCATGATTCCCTTGTTGTTATTGTCGTAAAGCGTGCAGCAGTGGCCGTCAGGTCGCGTCGGCGTGGGTTCAGGCTTTACTGCGTTGGCCGGGGCGCAGCGTGCGGCAACTCTTGCACGGGGTCGGTTCTGAGCTCGAACATCGGGACCAGCTCCAGGCTCACCGGCGAGCCGTCGGGGTGGCTGGACATGATGTCCTTCATGTGTTGCCACCAGCGTTGCATCACTGGCAGCTCCGGCAATTGATCGAGCAGGTGCTGGTCTTCATGCTGCATCACCGCGAACAGCGCATGGCTGTCGGGGTCCAGGAAGATGCGGTAGTCAACGATGCCAGCCTGCAGCAGGGCGTCTGCCAGTTCCGGCCAGAGTTGGTCGTGGCGCGTGCGGTACTCGTCGGCCATGCCGGGGTGCAGGTTCATGCGAAAAGCGCGGGTCTTCATCGCGCGCCCCCTGGCAGCCCATAGACGCGTGGGGCGTTATGCAGAAAGAATTTTTCCTGGGTGTGTGCGGGGTGTGTCGCCATGCATGCCTTGACCAGCCCCAAGGTGGTAGTGAAGTCGGCAAGGTGGTCACTGTTGGGCCAGTCGCTGCCGAAGAAGCAGCGGTCTTCGCCGAACAGTTCGAACAGGCGGCCCAGGACATCGCGATAAAAGCCGGCGTCGCGGATCAAACCGCCGTCGCCCACTTGCGGGATTTCCGCCAGCTTGGCCATCACCTGAGGGCGGCTTGCCAGTTCCTGCAGCTCGGCGGTGAAGGCCAGCGGCGCCGCATTGGGCAGGTGGTCGACGACAATGCGCAGGTGTGGCAGGCGTTCGCTGAGCGTGAGCAGGCCTTCGATCAGGCGCGCATCGGGGTTGGCGCTGTCCAGTACCAGGCCGCGTTCGGCCACCTGTGCCAGGGCGTCGATGAACCCGGCGCGCTGCTGGTCGCCGAGCAGGTCGCGGCCCCACAGGTTGCCGTAGCGGATACCGCGAAAGCGTGGGTCACGTGCCAGCCGGTCGAGGTCGTCAGCGAAGGTCCCGGCCAGTGGGTCGAGATTGCCGATGTAGCCTACCAGGCGAGGGTCCTGGTCAAGGGTGCGCAGTATCCAGTCGTTGTCTTCGCGACGCGGGCTGGCTTCCACCACCATGGCGCCGATGACCCCGCAAGCTTCGGCCTGGCCCCAGTAATCGGCAGGCAGGCGCGGCCCGTAGATGGCGTCCCCCGGCTGCGGCCAGGGGATGCCTTCGGCGCGGGTCGGGTCGTAGAGGTGCAGGTGGCTGTCGAACAGAGGGCCGGTGTAGATCAAGATCAGCGTCCTTTCAAAGGCTTTTTCCAGCGTCGCGCCGCAGGCTGCAAGCAACGCGGATCTTCCGTGTGCTTGCAACGTGCGGCTTAAAGCTCCACGCCGTCAGGCTTGGAGGTAGACCACATGAGTATGGGTATATTCATACAACCCATGCTTGCCATCGGCACCCCCCACGCCCGACTTGCGTACCCCCGCGTGGAAGCCCTGCATGGCCTCGAAGTTCTCGCGGTTGATGTAGGTTTCGCCAAAGTCTATTTCGCGCATGGCCTGCATGGCCTTGTTCAGGTCACGGGTGTACAGCGATGACGTCAGGCCGTATTCGCAGTCGTTGGCCAGGGCAATGGCTTCGTCCAGGCCGTCGACCACCTGGATCGGCAGTACCGGGCCGAAGATTTCCTTGCGCATGATCTCCATGTCGGCGCTGCAGCCCGCCAGCACAGTGGGCTGGTAGTGGAAGCCTGCGGGCCGATCGGCGGGATTGCCGCCGGTGATCAACTGCGCGCCGTCGGCCAGGGCTCGGCGCACCTTGGCGTCGACGCTGTCCAGGCCCTGACGGTTGATCAACGGGCCCATTTCCACGCTGGCATCGGCCACTGGGTCGCCGTAGCGCGTGGCAGCCATGGCGGCGCCGATGCGCTCGATGAATTGATCGGCCACCTTGCGCTCCACGTACACCCGCTCGGCGCAGTTGCACACCTGGCCGGTATTGATGATGCGCGAGTCACGAATGGCTTTCACCGCCAGCTCAAGGTCAGCGTCGGCCAGCACGATAGCCGGGGCCTTGCCGCCCAGTTCCAGGTTGAGCTTGGTCAGGTTCGGCGCTGCCGCGGCCATGATACGTGCGCCCGTGTCGACGCTGCCGGTGAAGCTGATCATGTCGACCTTGGCATGTGCACTCAGGGCGGCCCCCACGCGCCCGTCGCCGCAGACCACGTTGAATACCCCGGCGGGCAGGTCGGTCTCGGCCACCAGCCGGGCGAATTCGAAGCAGTTGTTCGGGGTTTCCTCGCTGGGCTTGATGACAATGGTGTTGCCGGTCAGCAGTGCCGGGGCCATCTTGCGGGCGATGAGGAAAAACGGGAAATTCCACGGCAGGATACCGGCCACCACGCCCAGCGGTTTGCGCAACAGGAAGATGTTTTCGCCGGGGCGGTCGCTGCTGATGATCTCGCCCTCGATACGTCGGGCCCACTCGGCCATGTAGTCAAGGTAATCGGCGGTGAAGTTCACCTCAACCTCGGCCAGGGCGCCGATCTTGCCTTGCTCAAGGGTGATGGTGCGGGCCAGCGCGGGGGCGTGCTCGCGCAGTTTCGCGGCGATGCGGCGCAGGTGCCCCGCGCGTTCGATGGCCGGCTTGCGCGCCCAGTCCCGCTGCGCCTGGCGCGCGGCCGCCAGGGCGCGGTCGACCTCGTCGGGGCTGGCAGCCGGTACCCGCGACAGCAGGGCACCGGTGGCCGGGTTGAACACCTCCAGGTGCTCGGCGCTGGCGGTGAATTGGCCGTTGATGTAGTTCTGGTAAACCGGTACGGATGACATGGCAGGCTCCGTGAGTTCAGTAAGTGCGCGACGGCGCGGGGGTATGGGGGGTGTCACGGTAGCGCGCCAGGTTGTCCAGCGCCGCCTGGCGCAGCAGGCTGATATCGATACCCACGGCAACAAACTGACAACCCCAGCTCAGGTAGCGGCGAGCATCCTCCTCGCGCGGCGCCAGGATGCCGCAGACCTTGCCGGCGGCGAGGGTGGCGGCAATGGCGTGGCGGATTTTTTCCTGTACCTCGGGGTGCGACGGGTTGCCGGCATGGCCTAGCCCCGTGGACAGGTCCGCCGGGCCGATGAACACCGCATCCACACCTTCCACGGCCGCAATGGCTTCGACGTTGTCCACGCCCAGGCGCGATTCCACCTGCACGATCAGGCACAACTGCTCATGGGCGGTGTGCAGGTAATCAGGCACACCGTCCCAGCGTGTCGCGCGGGTCAGGCCGCCACCCACGCCACGGATGCCGTAGGGCGGGTAACGCATGGCGCGCACCAGGGCCTGGGCCTGCTCGGCGGTGTCGACCATGGGCACCATCAGGGTCTGGGCGCCGATGTCCAGCAATTGCTTGATCAGGTTGGCGTCGCCGGTCACCGGGCGCACCACGGGCGCGCAGCCATAAGGGGCCACGGCCTGCAACTGCGCCTGGATACTGGGTACGGTGTTAGGCGCGTGCTCGCCGTCGATCAGCATCCAGTCGTAACCGAACGTGGCCACCAGTTCGGCGGCGTTGCCGGTGGCGAAGCCGGCCCAGATGCCGTATTGAGGTTCACGCCTGGCCAACTGCGCCTTGAACGGGTTGATGGGCAGTTTCATGGGCGGGCTCCTCGGTCATAGGGGCGGTGCAGTTGGCATTCCGGGTTGAGCGTCACGCCAAAGCCGGGCTGGTCCAGGCGCGAAATGCGCATGCGGCCGTTCTCCGGCACCGGTTCGCCCAACAACTGCGGGTGGAACATCGGCACCACCTCATCGGCTTTGGGCGCCATCATCAGGAACTCGGCGAAGGGGCTATTGTGGCGGGTAGCGACGAAGTGGTAGCTGTACACCGAGGAACCATGGGGCACCACCAGGGTGTTGTGGGCGTCGGCCAGGGCACTGATTTTCACCAGCTCCGTGAGGCCGCCGCACCAGCCCACGTCCGGCTGGATGATGTCGCAGCAGCCCATTTCCAGCAGCATGCGAAAGCCCCAACGGGTGGCCTCGTGTTCGCCGGTGGTCACCAGCATGCCGCTGGGCACGGCCTTGCGCAGGGCCGCGTAGCCCCAGTAGTCATCGGGTGGCAGGGCTTCCTCGATCCACTTCAGGCCTAACTCGGCAGCGCCCTTGGCCAGGCGGGTGGCGTAGTTGAGGTCCAGGCTCATCCAGCAGTCGAGCATCAGCCAGAAGTCCTTGCCCACCCGTTCGCGCATGGTGGCCAGTTCCTCCAGGTTCTTGCGCAAGCCTTCCTCGCCTTCCGCCGGACCGTGGTGCAGGGCCATCTTGCCACCGATGAAGCCCATCTTCTGGGCCAGGTCTGGCCGCGCGCCCGTGGCGTAGAATTGCAGTTCGTCACGCACTGCCCCGCCCAGCAACTGGTGCACCGGCTCCTCGCGGATCTTGCCCAGCAGGTCCCACAGGGCCAGGTCGACCCCGGAAAGGGTGTTGATGACCAGGCCCTTACGCCCGTAGTACAAGGTGGACTGGTACATCTGGTCCCATATCAGTTCGAGGTCGGTGACCCTGGCGCCCTCCAGGAAGCGGGCCAGATGGTTTTCGACGATGTAGGCGGCCGGTTCGCCGCCCGTGGTCACGGCGAAACCGACGGTGCCGTCGCTGGCCTCGATCTCCACCACCAGAGTGCCCAGCACGTTGATGCCAAAGCTGCGGCGGCTCTGGCGGTACTGGGGATATTTGCTCATGGGCGTGGCGATGTGGTCGTCGATCCAGTGGCCGTCGCCCTGGTCGTGGTAGTCGGCGCCGCCGCCGCGCAGGGTAAAGGCGCGCACGTGTTTGATGGTTGGAATGCTCATGGACAGCTCCTTGCAGGTAGTCGAATCAGTGTTGATAGCCGGGGCGTGGTTGCGGCCTGGCCCTGGGTTTGAGGGCAATGCCCAGCACCAGGGCCGCGGCGACCACGGTGGTGGCGGCCAGTACATAGAGGCCGGCGGCGGGGGAGGCGAAGTGGATCTCGGCCCAGTTTTTCAGCACCGGGGCAATGAACCCGCCCAGGGCGCCGAAGGCATTGACGAGCGCGATGGCACCGGCCGCGGCGCTGCCGGCCAGGGTGCGCGAGGGAAAGGTCCAGAACACCGGTTGCACGGCGATGAAGCCGGCCGCGGCGAAACACAGGGCGACCATGCCCCACACCGGGCTGGTGACACTCACCGAGCCAGCGATACCAGCGGCTGCCACCAGTAGGGTCAGGCAGGCGACGCGGCGGTGGTCGCCACGGCTGTCTGCCTGGGCCGGCACCCACCAGGCGGCCAGCAGGGCGCACAGCCAGGGCAGGGCGGACACCAGGCCCACCAGCAGGCCGACCTTGCTGCCCAGCAGCCCGGCCACCTGGGTGGGCAGGTAGAACACCACGCCATAGACGCTGGCCTGGATGAGCAGGTAGATCAGGCACAGGTACAGCACCGCGGGTTGGCACAGGGTCTTCAGCACGCTGCCGTGGCCTGGCTTGGCGGCGTCTTCCTGGTCAATCACGCCTTGCAGCAGTTGGCGTTCTTCAAGGCTCAGCCATGCGGCATCGGCAGGGCGATTGTCCAGGTAAAAATAGGCCCACACGCCTACTGCGGTAGCCATCAGGCCCTCGACCACAAACAGCCACTGCCAGCCGTGTGCACCGGCCACGCCGTCCAGTTCCAGCAGCAGGCCCGACAGCGGGCTGCCAACGATGAACGCCAGCGGCGCACCAAAATAGAAGAAGCCCATGGCCCTGCCGCGCGCGGCGCCCGGGAACCAGTAAGTGAGGTAGAGGATGACGCCGGGGAAGAACCCGGCTTCGGCTACGCCGAGCAGGAAGCGCAGCAGGTAGAAGCTGGTCTCGGAGTGGGCCAGCACCATGGCCGCACTGATCAACCCCCAGCTCACCATGATGCGGCACATCCACAGGCGCGCGCCCACTCTGTGAAGGATGAGGTTGCTGGGCACCTCCAGCAAGGCGTAGCCGGCAAAGAACACCCCGGCACCAAAGGCGAACGCGGTGTCGCCCAGGCCGGTGTCGGCCTGAAACGCCTGGCGGGCGAAGCCGACATTGGCGCGGTCGAGGAACGCCATGATGTACATCAGCAACAGGAAGGGCAGCAGGCGCCAGGACACCTTGGCCAGCAGGGACGCGGGTAAAGTCTTCACGGCAGCATCCTTTTGGAATTATTTGACTGCGTGGTGTGTGGCAGGACTGTACGGCGGCTGCGCTATGCGCTACAAATCGAATTTTTCTCATGTCCGATACCTTCAGGGTATCGGTGCGCCGGAGTTCCCCCATGCAGCCCGCCGCCGTCTCCCGCAGCCTGTTCAACCGCCTGCGCTACAAGCACTTGCACATGCTGGTGGCCCTGGGCAGCAGCGAAAACCTGCACCGCGCTTCGCAGACGCTGGCCATGTCCCAGCCTGCGGCCACACGCATGCTGCACGAGATCGAAGACATGTTCGGCTGCGAACTGTTCGAGCGTCTGCCCCGGGGCATGCGCCCTACCGCACTGGGGTTCGAACTGATCCGCTTCGCCGAAAACGCCCTGAGTGGACTGGACCGTTGCGCCGAGGATCTGGCGGCCCGCCAGCAGGGCGGTTTCGGGTACCTGGCCATCGGCACCCTGATGGGCGCGGCGCCCGGGCTGGTCATGGATTCCATCGCTGAAATCAAGCGCCGACACCCGCAATTGCGGATACGCATCATGGGCGACACCAGTGACCAGGTGATCCAACTGCTGGCTCAGGGGCGCATAGACCTGGCCATCGCCCGCCGCAACGCCAGCATCGACAGTCAGCACTATGATTTCGAGCCGTTGGGCAATGAGCGCCTGTTGCTGGTGGTGCACTGCCAGCACCCGCTATTGCAACGCGCAACGTTGAAACTGGCTGAACTGGTGAACGACTGGCCCTGGATACTGCAGCCTGACACCAGCCCGGCGCGTATTGCCCTGGACCAGGCCTTGCAGCGCGAAGGCCTGGTGGCCCCTGCGGACATCATCGAATGCAGTTCGGTGTATTCGATGCAGCAGTTGATCCAGCTCACGGACGCCATCATGGTGTTGTCGGAGACCGCCCTGCGCGATTACTTGCGCATGGGCCTGGTGACGGCGCTGCCGATCGAACTCGGCGAGCGCATGGCGCCGTTCGGGATTCTGTTGCGCAAGGGCGAGCCGGTCAGCCGGGAACTGGGGGCATTCATCGAGTTGCTGCGGGCCAAGGCGGCGCAAGGGCAGTAAGGTCGCGGGGGCTGGGAAACAAGGACGAACAGTGCCACGGTTGCCCGCCAGCCGACGCTGCTGCATTATCCCAAGCCTATAACGAACCCATACCGTGGTAGCAGGAGTGAGCATGAGCACGCAGTCTTCAACCCCCAACGAGGTGCCCGCCCGCCTGGCCCAGGTGCGCGCCGTCATGGCCCGTGAAGGCGTCGATGCGCTGCTGGTGCCCTCCGCCGACCCGCACCTGTCCGAATACCTGCCTGGCTACTGGCAGGGGCGCCAATGGCTGTCGGGTTTCCACGGCTCGGTGGGCACCCTGGTGGTTACCCAGGCCTTCGCTGGCCTGTGGGCTGACAGCCGTTACTGGGAGCAGGCCGAGAAGGAACTGGCCGGCAGCGGTATCGAGCTGGTCAAGCTTGGCCCGGGCAAACCAGGGCCGCTGGAGTGGCTGGCCGAGCACACCCCGGACAACGGCACGGTGGCGGTGGACGGCGCGGTGATGGCCTTGGCCTCGCGACGCACCCTCAGTGAAAAACTGCACGGCCGCGGTGCCCGCCTGCGCACCGACCTCGACCTGCTGGCCGAGGTCTGGAACGACCGCCCGGCACTGCCCGATGCACCGGTCTACGCCCACCTGCCGCCGTACGCGACCGTCAGCCGCACCGAGAAACTCACCGGTGTGCGCGCCGCCTTGCGTGAACGCGGCGCCGACTGGCATTTCATCGCCACGGTCGATGACATTGCCTGGCTGTTCAACCTGCGTGGCAGTGACGTCTCCTACAACCCGGTGTTTCTGTCGTTTGCCCTGGTCAGCCAGGACCAGGCACTGCTGTTCGTGGCACCGGGCAAGGTCGATGCCGAGTTGGCCGCCACCCTGGCCGCCGAGGGCGTGACCCTGCGCGATTATCACCAAGTAGGTGCGGCGCTGGCCGATGTGCCCGCTGCCGCGCGGTTGTTGGTGGACCCATTGAAGGTCACCTGTGGCCTGCTGGATCACCTGGACGCAGGCGTCAGCCTGGTGGAGGGCATTGCCCCGAGCACCTTTGCCAAGTCGCGCAAGAGCGAGGCCGACGCCGTGCACATTCGCCAGGCCATGGAGCAGGACGGCGCGGCGCTGTGCGAGTTCTTCGCCTGGCTGGAGCCGGCGCTGGCGCACCAGGTCGTCACCGAGGTCGACGTTGACACGCACCTCACCGCGGCCCGGGCCCGCCGGCCCAACTTCGTGTCCCTGAGTTTCGCCACCATCGCCGCGTTCAACGCCAATGGCGCCATGCCTCATTACCGTGCGACCGAAGAATCCCATGCGCGTATCGAAGGTGATGGTCTGCTGTTGATCGACTCCGGGGGCCAGTATCTGGGCGGCACCACCGACATCACCCGCATGGTACCGGTGGGCAACCCCAGCGAGGCGCAGAAGGCGGATTGCACGCGGGTGCTCAAGGGCGTCATCGCCTTGTCCCGCGCGCGGTTTCCGAAGGGCATCCTCTCACCGCTGCTGGACGCTATCGCCCGTGCGCCGATCTGGGCCGACAACGTTGATTACGGCCATGGTACCGGCCATGGTGTCGGCTACTTCATGAACGTGCACGAAGGCCCGCAAGTGATCGCCTACCAGGCCGCGCCGGGCCCGCAGACGGCCATGCAGGCGGGGATGATCACCTCCATCGAACCAGGTACCTACCGCCCGGGGCAGTGGGGCGTGCGCATCGAGAACCTGGCGATGAACCGTGAAGCCGGCAGCAGCGAGTTCGGTGAGTTTCTCAGCTTTGAAACCCTGACCCTGTGCCCGATCGATACCCGATGCCTGCTGGTGGAGCATCTGACGGCCGAAGAGCGTGGTTGGCTCAATGGTTATCACCGTGAAGTGCTGTCGCGGGTGGGGCCCCTGGTTCAGGGCGCTGCGCTGGAGTGGCTGCAGGTGCGCACCGCGCCGGTCTGATCCCTGTAGCAAGCGGCCGTGAGGCCGCGTCGGCTGCGCGGCGTTCGTGACGCGGGCTGTTCCGCTGCCATGGGCTTGTGCGTCCGACTCAAGCCCGCGACAACGCCTCACGTACAAAGTCCAGGCGGTCCTGGCCGAAATACAGCACGTCATCCACAAACAGGCTCGGCGCGCCGAATACCCCGCGTTGCAAGGCCTGTTCAGTGTTCTCCTTCAGTTGCTGCTTGACCGTTTCGTCCAGTACCAGCGCTTGCAGCGCCTGGGCATCGAAGCCCTCGGCTTCCACGGTTTCCTGCACCACTGCGGGGTCGCCCAGGTTCAGCCCTCTTACCCATAACGCCGAGAACAGGCAATCGAGCAGCGTCAGGAAGCGTTCTGGGTCGTGCATCTGGACGCCCGTCACCATGCGCATCAAGGGCAGCGTGTTGATGGGAAAGTGCGCGCTGAAGCGCAGTGGCACTTGGTAGCGCGCGGCAAAGCGCTGCAAGTCCTGGGTCATGTAGCGGCCCTTGGCCGGGATGCTGGCAGGGGAGGCATTGCCGGTGGCCTTGAACACGCCACCCAACAGCATGGGGCGGTACACCAGTTGGCCGCCGGTCTCGGCGCAGATCAGCGGCAATTGGGTCCAGGCCAGGTAGCTGGCGGGGCTGCCCAGGTCGAAATAGAACTCAACAGTCTTGCTCATGGCGGTGGCTCGCAGTTGGGGGGAGGGTTACCAGCGTTCAGCCCAGGGGCGAAGGTCCAGCTCGAAGGTCCAGGCGTCCCTGGGCTGGGAATGCAGGAACCAGTAGCTCTCGGCGATATGGTCGGGGTCCAGGAGGCCGTCGTGGTCTTTTTCCGCATACTTTTCGGGAAATTGGGTGCGGATGAATTCGGTGTCGATGGCACCGTCGACGATGACGTGGGCCACGTGCAGGTTCATCGGTCCCAGTTCGCGCGCCATGCTTTGCGCCAGGGCCCGCAGGGCGTGCTTGGCACCGGCAAATGCGGCAAAGCCCGAGGCACCTCGGGTACCGGCGGTAGCACCGGTGAACAGCAGCGTGCCACGCTGGCGACCCACCATGCGCCGAGCCACTTCCCGGGCCGTGAGGAAGCCCGAGAAGCAGGCCATCTCCCAGATCTTGAAATACTTGCGCGCGGTTTCGTCGAGGATACTGCAGGGCACGTTGGCGCCGATGTTGAATACATAGGCTTCGATAGGCCCGATGTCTTGCTCGATGCGGTCCACCAATGCGATGACTTCGTCTTCCTTGCGGGCATCGCAGGCAAACCCGAACGCCTGGCCACCGTCAGTGTGGATACGGTCTACCAGCGGTTGCAATTTCTCCGCGCTGCGCCGTACCACGCAGGCGGTATAGCCTTCGCGGGCGAAACGGCGGGCAATGGCGCCACCGGTGGCATCGCCGGCACCGATGACTAGCACGACTTTGTTATGGGGTACTGACGCCATGATGCGGTTCCTTCGAATGTCGATGGAACGAACCATAGGTCATGTTTCGGCGGGGCGGCAACCAATGGCCGACCCTTTCTGAAGGGCGTTTGCGCTTTTTCGCAGGGCTACTTGCAGATGACGATCATGCTGCGGCTGGTGTAGCCGGCCGGGTTGAGCCCGAAGGGGTAGTCACCGGGGTCTTCCACGGCGTCGCCGGACTTGGCCAATACCTTGTAGCCCTTGGCCCCGCAGGAATCGGCGGCGGCCTGGTAGCACTTGTCCCAATTGGACGACAGCCCCGAGCAGTTGATATGCAATCCTTTCCTGCCATGCTTGACTGAGGTGTGTGAAGTGGCAGCGCAACCGGCAATGGCCAGGATCGCTGTCATGATCAGCAAATGTTTCATTGATGTCCTTACTGGCATGCCCGGATCTAGCGCCCGAGTCTGATTAACGGCTTATCACCTGATCCGTCTGGGACATCCTGTCACGGTCGAAAACTTCAAGTTTCACGAAGGGTTACAGCCTAAACAGGCTGGCGCTTTGCCGCAATTGCCAATGACGATTTTTCTGTATTGGTTTTGGTTCAATCCGCCACGGGGGTCGGGTGGGGTTCGCGGCTCATGGTCAATGTGGCGCCAATGGAAGCGGTTATGATCGAGGCGATGGCCAGCCATTGGTTGAAAGACAGTACTTCGTGCAGGAACACCAGCCCCGACAACGCGCCGAACGCCGGTTCGATGCTCATGAGGGTACCGAAGGTACGGGCGGGAAGGCGCGTCAAGGCCACCATTTCCAGGCTATAGGGCAGTGCTGTCGACAACACCGCCACGCCCAGGGCAACGGGCAGCAGGGCAGGGGAGAGCAACGCGGTGCCAGCGTGGACGATGCCGATGGGCGCGATGAAAACCGCCGCCACCACTACCCCCAGGGCGGCGCCTTGTATGCCATTGTCGGCGCCGGCCTTCTGCCCGAACAGAATGTAAAGCGCCCAGCATGCACCGGCCCCCAACGCATACGCTACCCCGACGGGGTCAAGCCCAGCCTGGGCATCACCGGTAGGCACCAGCAGCACCAGCCCCAGCACGGCCAAGGCTATCCAGAGAAAGTCCAGAGGTTTTCGTGATGCAAAGAGCGCCACGGCCAGTGGCCCGGTGAATTCCAGGGCCACGGCGATCCCCAGGGGAACGCTGCGCAGTGCCATATAGAAGAGGAAGTTCATCCCGCCCAGGGCGATGCCGTAGATCACCACCGTCAACAGCGAGCGGGCGGTCAGCGTCGCCCGCCAGGGGCGAAGCAGCAGCACCATGATGACGGCGGCGAAGATCAGGCGCAGGGTGGTGGTGCCCTGGGCGCCGATCACGGGGAACAGGGTTTTGGCCAGCGAAGCGCCGGACTGGATGGACGCCATGGCGATCATCAGCAGGCCAACGGGAAACAGCATGGCGCCGAGACTGCGGCGGGGGGTGGTCATTGCGGGGTGGGTCCTTCTCTATATAGACGCGGGCGACAGGGGCGAACATGATGCGCAATTGTGGTGGGTGGGGCAATATAGTGCGCAGGTGGGCTTCAGGCCCGGTAGGTGCATGTTGGGGGATCGCATCAAGGCCGCCAGGTGTAGGGCTCTGGCTTTTCCGGCGTTCTCAAGACCGAGCGCCGCCCGCGCGGCGCGTTCGCGAGCAAGCTCTGCTCCAACACGCCTGGGACGTCACCGCAACCGCCTTGCTCGTACCACCACAGATCTGTAGCGAACAAACAAGGCGGTCGAGGTGATCCCACAGGCATAACTGGCCCGAAACAAACGTTGGAGCAGAGCTTGCTCGCGAACGCGCCGCGCGGGCGGCGCTCGATGTCATGAGGCATGAAGATCCCCAGGCAGGCACCTGGCGGCCTTTATAGGGTGCCAAACGGGGAACCTTCTGACCTAAAAGACAATTTCCCAAAATTAACCCTTGACGCCCCCACAGATCCCTCTATAATTCGCCCCACTTCCGGCGCAGACCAAACGGAAAACTCCTTGATAATCAAGCAGTTAACCAAAGTAACCCGCTCCGAAGTGTTTCGATCTAAACGTCGAAAGCGGTGAAAAAGGCAGTTGACAGTGACTCAAATCGCTGTAGAATTCGCCTCCCGCTAACGAGAGATCGAAGCGAGTCAAGTGGTTGAAGTTGAACGAGAAATTCGAAAATACTTCAAAATAAACGCTTGACAGACTCTGAGGAAAGCGTAGAATGCGCGCCTCGGTTGAGACGAAAGAATCAACCACCGCTCTTTAACAACTGAATCAAGCAATTCGTGTGGGTGCTTGTGACTCAGACTGATAGTCAGAAAGATTATCAGCATCACAAGTTACTCCGCGAGAAATCAAAGATGTAACCAACGATTGCTGAGCCAAGTTTATAGGGTTTTCTCAAAACCCGATTGCAGTATTGAACTGAAGAGTTTGATCATGGCTCAGATTGAACGCTGGCGGCAGGCCTAACACATGCAAGTCGAGCGGATGAAGGGAGCTTGCTCC